>Ga0194132_10000401_pt1 | contig 88922 bp, 62 predicted proteins | sample TA2KigOf80mmetaG_FD_148612 | JGI IMG/M metagenome (GOLD analysis project Ga0194132, IMG submission 148612) | Freshwater microbial communities from Lake Tanganyika, Tanzania - TA2015054 Kigoma Offshore 80m | ecosystem: Environmental > Aquatic > Freshwater > Lake | place: Tanzania: Lake... | reverse complement strand
ACTCAGGCCCACAGATTCCGCTACAGAGCCAACATTTCCGTGGCCGAGCGTCTCAAGTTCCAGATCCGCTGTGAGGCGTTCAATGTCTGGAACCATCCCGCGTTCGGCAATCCAGGGGTGACGTTCGGGACTGCGTCGTTCGGGCGGATCAACGAGATCGCCAACCGGGCGAATCCAGCGCGGCAGATCCAACTCGCGGGCCGGATGACCTGGTAACGCCTTACTCCAACACGCGTCTCCAGTCCAATTCGATGTTTGGCTGGACGGCCCGGAGCACACCGCTTGCTGACTCGCGGAGACCCTCGTCCGCGGTGACGGTGTAGGCGCGTCTTCCCGTCTGGTCGAGGATCCAGACTTGCGCTACCCCGACCTTCAGATAGACTTCGACACGCGCGCGCAATTCAGACAGGCTCTCACCGCGGGGAAGAACGATGCACAACAGCGGCGCCGCGCCGGCGGGACTTGCGTAGATCGCGAAATCGGTGCGATGGCCAGCTACGATGACGCCAGCGGTGACCCTAATGCCGCCCGCCTTCTCGCGGTCCGCAAGAAACTCCAGCAGCCGTGGAGGCGGCTGCTGTGCCTTGGCACGAAGCCCGTCGGAGGGATCGGGGTGATCCGCCGCGTAAGCACGAACTGGAACGATCCCCACGTGGCGCTGCTCGAGCAGCTTCGCCGCCATGCAGGCGGGCTCCCGAAGGATCCCGAGCACGAGGTGTGCCGGAGTGACATAGCTGTGGCGCAGCCTCTCCGCCTCCTCCGTTGCATACGCGAGAATCCGCTTCAACTCCTCGCTGAGCGGCAGGTCCACCGAAGTGCCTGACTTGGGGCGGGGCCCGGCGGCCGCCTCCATCTGCGCCCGGATGGACTCCACCTGGGCGCTCGTCTTCACCAGCCACATGGCCAGAGGCTTGTCCTCGCGAAGCAGGCCGAGCAGCAGATGCTCGGGCTCAATCTGTTCGCGCCCGAACTGGCAGGCTTCGTACCGTGCGAAGAACATGACCCGGCGGGATTTTTCGGTGTAATGTTCGAACACAAGTCCCCATTGGCAGGGTAGCACTCAGAATTCGAATCGGACCAGAAGCTGGATCTGCCGTCCCGTTTCGGCGAGAGGAGCCTGGCCGGGAAATCCCGAATCACGGCCCGTGCGGCCGAAGCGCGCGATTCCGAATTCCTGATCGGTCAGTAGCGCGGCGGGATTGTTGAGGTTCGCGTGGTTGAAAAAGTTGAAGGCGTCGGCGCGGAGAGTCAACGCAGCGGCCTCGCCCAGCCAGCGAAGGCCGATCCGCCGCGCGACCGACAGGTCGACATTGAATAGCCCGGGACCGCGGAACGCGTTCCTGCCGGTAGCCGCGGGTCCCGAAGTGAACGCGGCGCGGTTGAGCAGGCGCTTTCCGCCTGATGTTGCAGCATCGGCCACGGCCGTTGCGCCCGGAACCAGAGCCGCGCGCTGGTAGTAGGCGCCCCCGGTAAGGACCGAGAATGGATATCCGGTGCGGAACGCGGCGAGCTGCGAGAATCGCCAGCCGCTCAGAAAGCGTGGGCCAGGCAACGGGATCACCGAATAGACCACGAAGTTGTGACGCTGATCGAAGTCTGAGTCGCCGCGGTCGCCACGGCTGTCTCCCAGGCGCGTGAACGCGGCCACACCGGACCGTCGCGATCCGCCGCCCGAGCCGGTGAAGCCCAGGTCAAAGAAATCACCCGACAGCGGCTCGCTTTGATTGTCGATCACGTGGCTCCAGGTGTAGGCTGCGTGCAGCCGCCGTTCGCCGGATCCGTAGCGGGCCGAGAGCGAGAGGCCGTGAAAGCTCGACAATCCCTGGTTGGAGCGGTATGCGATGTTCTGCAAGTCCGGCAAAAGCCGCGTGTCGCGGTTGATCAGATCCGTGGTGATCAGCTTGCGCCCGAGCGATCCGGAACCGGTGAGACTGAAGGTCCAGGAGTCGCCCAACCGGTGCTGGATCCCCGTGAAGTAGCTGTGAACGTATGCCGTGCGGAAACCTGGCTGGAATAAAGTGAGCGAGGGAAATCCGCCAGCGAAGCCTTGATTGCGGTATCGCGGCAGAGCCTGGGCAAGCGGCTCAAGGAAGTCCGCGGTGAATGTGTTGATCGGGAACTGTGCCAGTTGCAGCCGGTTGTTGCGGAGGTTTTGCCAGGAGTTGTCGAAAGGCCGGTCGTAGAAAACGCCATAAGCCGCGCGCAGGACTGTGCCGGAGCCGAATCCACGCGACACTCCGAAGCGGAACGCCCAGTCATTGCGGTCGCCATCGTGCATGCGCTGATCGCCGGCCGCCGCCGGGAACCTGAGCGCGGCCGTGCGCTCGTTGAAGCTCGGGCCGTCGCCGGGAACCGGCAGCAGATCCTTGACTGCTCCGCGATTCACGGGAACACCGAACGATTCGTAGCGTAGTCCGTAGTTGACTGTGAGCCGCGGCGACACGCGATGGGCGTTCTGGGCGAACAGGGAAAACTGGCGCTGGCGGTAGCTGCGGCCATAGCCCGGAATCTGGCGGGCGGGTAGAACCGCGCGGTCCAGGGGAAGGTACACGAATGCGGGGCTGTCGAGCGCGAAATCGAGGATTGTGGGGAATCCGTAGAGTCCATCGCGTGCCGCGGTCAGGTGGCCGTTGAGGCCGCGAAACAAGACCGCGCCGCCGAAACGCAGCGTGTGAACGCCCCGGATCCACGTAAGGTTGTCCTGAAACTCCGTGGTGCGGTTCCGGTTCCGGTATTCATACGCCAGCGGACTTCCGGGAAGGAGCACTTGATCGCTCGATTGCAGCGTCGGGATCTCCGGGTGCGGACGGTGCCACCAGAGTTGATTGCCGGACACCGATCCCCGCGCCTCGTGTGTGAGTCCGGGCCGGAAGGCGTTCTGGATCGAGAGGACGAAGCCGAAGTCCTGGTTTCGCAACGCGCTCACGAAATCCGGATACGGGCTCCAGAAGAAGTCCGGACGGTTGATCGTGGCCGCCGAGACCCGGCCCATCACGCGGTGGCGGCCGCCTTTGAGCAGCAGATCGCCGCGCTCGAGCACGACCAGCCGTTTCAGCGTGTTCGGAGGCCGCAGCACAACAGGCGTCGTCAACGCAGTGTCGCCTGTGAGCACCGGGGGTGCAAAGCGGGTCATGAGTCCGCGGGCGAGCGACGTGGGCAGCATGAACGCGTTCACCGCGAGGCGCGAGGGGAACTCCGCTGTGAAGGGGTCGGACTGCGTGCGTCCGCGCAGCGATTCGAGGGCGCTGGAAAAGAAGAGGCGGTTGCGGATCAGGGGTCCACCAACCTGGAATCCGGGCTGGTTGTCCTGCTGGAACGGTTTGGAGATCCCCAGCCGGTTCTGCTGGAATCCGTTGGCGTTGAGCCAGTGGTGCTTCAAATAGAAGTAGCCGAGTCCGTGCCATGAGTTGGTGCCCGCGCGCGTGACGGCATTGGCCACGAATCCCGAAGCTCCGCCATACTCGGCCGAGAAGTTGTTCGTCGATACGCGGTATTCCTGCACGGGCTCAGGCGCGACGGAAACTTGCGGTCCGGTGATGAGGAAGTTGTTGTTCTGCACGCCATCGAGATAGAAGTTCGACGCCGAGGGGCGCTGGCCGTTGGCGGCGAGTCCGAGTCCGCGCGCGGTGGCGGAATCCGCGGTGACGCCCGGCTGTGTCACGAGCACCGTGTAGACGTCGCGTCCGGCGAGTGGCAGCTCGCGGATCTCCAACGGATCGATCACCTCCGACACCGTTGCTTCGAGCGATCCCCGGCGGCCGCGGTTGGATTGCAGGTAGCTGGTGCGGCTCGCGTCGACGTCGGGTCCATAGAAGGTCACCAGCGAGCGGGTGCCGGGCAGGAAAACGCTTCGCTGCTCGCCCGATTCCCAAACATCGCTCAGCGGCCGGAGGCGGAAGTTGACCTCGCGGGTGCCGGCCACCGCCAGTTCCAGGCCGAACGACTCCTGCGCCTGGTAGGACGACGCCGTGGCGCGGATCGAATAGAGACCGGGTGGGAGCGAGGCGGCGCTATAGTATCCGGCTGGTGACGTATTCACCTGCGCGCGAACGTTGAGCGCGGCCGATGTGACCGTGATCTGCACTCCGGCTACGGGTGCGCCAGTCACGGAATCCACCACGCGGCCTAGCATCAGGCCCTGCGTCGTTTGCGCGTGGAGCGCCAACGGCGCCACGGCGGAAACCAGGCAAAAAAGAAATCCGCGGATAGAGAGTCTTCCTCAATGCGAGGATACAACAAGGGCTCGCACCGAGGCGTCTGTTGGCAGCGCCGATTTGAAACGCCGTCCGCCACAGGTGGAACATCGTGCGGTAGGCTTGCCACACCGGGACCCGTGGATCATAGATGTGCGTCGCCTCTGAGCTGACGCCGTTCAGCTCGATCACAAGGAAGTCCCCGCGCTGGAAAGCCTCGACCGATTCCGCACGGACATCGTACCGGCCGAAGTAGAATCCGGAATGAGCCCGGCTGATCTCTTCAATGCGCTGTTCGATGGCGGGGGTCAGCAGCGCGGTGCCGTCCAGAAAGACTGACCCGCGGCAGTGGGAGCCGATCTCGACGAGCTGGATCCGCCCGCCGTTTGGGGGCGTCGTTTGGGCGATGTCTGAGTTGGCGGCGAGGTAGGCACCAGCCAGGCACACGGCGCGCGTGTCGGCGAGGATCAACTCCTCGACGGTCCGGTGTCCGTCCCCTGTCACGGAGGGCGAGTGCTTTGCGGTGATCGAGAAGACCCGCCCGCGTTCCTCGTCCGGATAACGGTAATAGAAGACGCCGAACTCGATCCCCGGCACGTATTGCTGCAGGATGAACCGCCCGTGCATGGATGCCGCGGCCTCGCGCAGTTGTTCGTCCGAACGCGCGATGACGACGCCTGCCCCACGCTCTCCGATGTCTGGCTTGATGACCACCGGGAATCCGAACGGGTTCACCAGATCGCTGGCGGATTCGAACGTGCGGAAAGACGCCACCGCGCCGGCACAGACGTCCAGTTGCGAGAGGATCCGCGACTTTGACTCGCCCACGAATCCCCCCGATTCGATTCCGGGATTCGCCGCGGTAAACAATGTGAGCGAGCGGTGTTTGCAGGCAAGGTAGAGGAGGTAGGGGATCAGCGGCAGGTAGGCGATCCAGGCTGGCCAGAACTCCCACCGGATCACGCGGAGGAGCCGTCCAACGAATCTCCTGCGGCGGCGGAAATCGAGCGCCACCCGTGCAACCAGCAAGAGCGCTGCCGCGGCAACAACCGAAATCGTGGCTGCGCGCACCGTGCCCCGGAGGACCTGTTCGCCAAGCCGCGAACTGATCCAGACCAGCGGCGGAGTCCACAGAGCCGCAGCGAGCAGAAGATACGCGCTGAACTTCCATGGATTGACGCGAAGCACTCCCGCGGCCAGATACGTCGCCAGGCGTGTCCCCGGCGTGAACCGGCTTGCCAGCGCGACCACAAGCCCGCGGCGTGAAATCCACGACGAGGCCTCCGCCAGTTTTTCCGGCGGGGCCAGGCGTCCGGCGACACGCGCGCCGAGTACGCGTCCGCTGATCATCAGCATCACGTCACCCGCGAAGATTCCGGCGAGGCAGGCGAGCGCACCTTGCCAGAAGCCGATTGATCCCTGAGCGATCAGCGTCCCCGCGGCGATGCAAGCGAGATCCTCAGACGCGAAGGTCGACAGCGCGAGCCAAAAGAGGACGGGCATGTGCGGACTCCCGGAGAGCAAATTGCATGTTGGTCCACTCCAGCGGCGCGCCTTGACACAGCGCCGCGGGGCTATATCCGAACTCCGCCTGGCGGGCGGAAACGCGGATTATGCTGAAACTCACGGTCTCCGCGTCGGTCCGGTGCATACACGGAGTAAAGGCGCGATCCGGACCCGAATGGCTGGCATGAAATTGCAACCGCTCGCGGATGCCCGCGGCGCTCGTTGCGAACTGGCGCGTGCGCAACAGCTCTGCCTGTCGCTGGTCGAGCGAGGAGGAGGTGAGCAAGCGTGGGCCGGAGTGCGCCGCGCCCGTCAGGCGGGCACCGTCCCAAAGAAACACCGTCTCTTCGCGCCGCGTGAGAAGAAGCAGCGTGAATGGCGCAAACTGGCGGACATCGGTCCGGGCCAGTTCACTGGCCGCGTCGTCCGCGGCGGCGAGGTCCATCACCAGCATTCCCCGGCTGCGGACGCCGGCGGACCGCACGAGCGCGGATACGTGGCCGTTGAGCAGGCATAGTGTGGCCCCGGCACTATTCACGGCGATCCAAGCGCCTCCGGCTTGCCCGTCCTCTGGCGCCAGCACCGGAACGCCGCGGTGCAGCCGGACGCGAGGTCCGGCGGCGGGACGCCTGCTCTTGCGTTCGTCCCGGTTGCACAGCAGTTCGTATCCATCCGCGTCGATCTGCCAGGTCACGGTGCACATCAGGCTGCCTCCGCAACCACCACCAGGCGCGAGCTGTACCGCAGCGTCGAAGGCGCGACACCAAGTTCCTGCTCCACCTCGGCTCCGTGTGCCTTCAGGATGATCGACACGAGCGCGAAGTGGTGCACCGTGTGGCTGGCGAGCACTTGCAGCTCTCGCGCCACTGAAGAGGTGAGGAAAGTGTCGTAGCCTTCTCCCTTCGGTGCGTCCTCCATGCGGACCATGAGGACACCGTCGCCACGCAACGTGGGCTCCAAGGACAGCCAGTCCATCACCGCTCGCAGCCGCTGGATCGCGACTCCGCGGTGATTCTGCACCATCGGGTCACGCCGGCGCGCGTCGTAGTCGACATGAGTTGAATCGAGCCCGCCGAGAAGGCACTCATAGAATTCAAGGATGTGGCGGATGTGGCCGCCCGCTGTTTGTCCAGGCAAACTCCGCGGAGACGTCGAGTACTGCAGGTCACTGATCTGTCCCAGCAGCGCGACTCCCTGCCGGAGCTGGGTGATGTTCGCGTTGATGAGGAGCGATTGACGCTGGTAGAGGCTCTTGTGGTTTTGCATGGGCAGTTCCGGTTGTGCGAGCAAGATCCCCCGTGGAGCGCGAACTATTCCCAAATTTCGCGGGAATGCACGGAGCCACTTCCCGGATTCAGCCACTGGAAACGATGGACTCAACACCTTCTCCTCTAAAACCGATCGCGGCCCTCAGGGCCCACTGGCCTGAATACCTTAGTGAAGCGGCCGCGCTCGGGCTTTTTATGGTCTCGGCCTGTTCATTTGGCGTGCTGCTCAACCACCCTTCGTCGCCCTTGAACCAGAGCGTCGAAAGCGACTTCGCGCGGCGCGTCATCGGAGGGATTGCGATGGGATTGACAGCGCTCCTGCTGATTCACTCGCCCATGGGCAAGCGCTCCGGCGCGCACATGAACCCGGCGGTCACGCTGACCTATTGGAGGCTGGGGAAGATCCAGTCGTGGGACGCCTTCTGGTACGTCGTGTTCCAGTTTGCTGGCGGTGTCCTGGGAGTCGCCATCGCGCGAGAGATGATCGGTGATCCGCTGAGCCACTCGGCCGTGACGTACGTGACCACGGAACCGGGTACTGGTGGACTCTGGGCCGCGCTGCTGGCAGAGTTCGTCATCTCCGCCATCTTGATGATCACGGTGCTCACTGTGTCGAATCACCGTGGCCTGAGCCGCTTCACGCCCTACTTTGCGGCCACGCTGGTCGCCTTGTTCATTACTTTTGAATCGCCGGTGTCGGGCATGAGCATGAATCCGGCGCGTAGCGCGGGATCGGCCGCCAATGCGATGCGCGGGGCCGCGCTGTGGATCTACTTCGCCGCCCCGCTCGCCGGAATGATGGCCGCCAGCCTGCTTTATCAGAGCCGCGCCGGGCTCCAACGTGTCTTCTGCGCCAAACTTCATCATCACAACAACGAGCGCTGCATCTTCCGCTGCAGATTCGGAGAAATCGCATAATCATGGAAAACTACGACGTCATCATCATCGGGAGTGGAGCCGGTGGTGGCACCCTTGCCTACCGCCTGGCCGCATCAGGCAAAAAAATCCTGATCCTCGAACGCGGCGGCTATATTCCGCGTGAGAAGGAAAACTGGAGCTCGAAGGCCGTCAACACCGAGGCTCGTTACCAGGCCAAGGAAACCTGGCGGGACCGCAACGGCAAGCCGCTCCATCCGCACACGAACTACTGCGTCGGTGGCAACACCAAGTTCTACGGCGCCGCGCTGTTCCGCTTGCGTGAGCGTGATTTCCGCGAGCTGCGCCATCATGGCGGAGTCTCTCCTGCCTGGCCGATTTCCTACCAAGATCTGGCTCCCTACTACGATGAAGCCGAAGCGCTGTATCACGTTCATGGCAACCGCGGAGAGGACCCTTCGGATCCGCCTGGCGCAGCGTATCCGCATCCCGCGGTCAGCCACGAGCCACGCTTGCAACACCTGAGCGAGGACTTTGAACGGCAGGGCCTGCGCCCCTTTCATACTCCACTCGGGATCATGGTAAACGAGCGCAACCGCCGTGCCAGCGCGTGCATCCGCTGCAACACCTGCGACGGATATCCGTGCATGGTGAACGCCAAGTCCGACGCGCAGGTGTGCGCCGTGGACCGTGCGATCGAGTCGCCCAACGTCACCCTGCTGACAGGAGTGAAAGTCGAGCGGTTGGAGACCAGTGCGTCTGGCCGTGAGATCACACGTGTCGTAGCGATTCGGGAAGGGCGCACTGAGACCTACTCCGCGGACATCGTGGCCGTATCCTGCGGCGCCATCAACTCAGCGGCTCTGCTGCTGCGCTCGGCCAACGGCCGGCATCCCGACGGGCTTGCGAACGGATCCGGAGCGGTGGGCCGCCACTACATGGGACACACCAACTCGGTTCTCATGGCGGTGTCGAAGTGCCCGAATCCGACCGTGTTTCAGAAGACGCTGTCGGTCAACGACTTCTACTTCGGAGAACCCGGATTCGACTATCCGATGGGGCACATCTCCTTCGTCGGAAAGCTCGATGGCGAAACGCTCAAGGGTGGCGCACCGCCCCTGACACCCGGATTCACGCTCGACCTGATGGCCAGCCACTCGCTCGATTTCTGGCTCACATCGGAAGACCTGCCGGATCCGGACAACCGCGTCACGCTCGACCGCGACGGCAACATCGTGCTCAGCTACCGCGCGAACAACGAAGAAGGCCACAAGCGTCTGATCGCACGCCTCAAGAATCTGCTCAACCGCCAGCGCTCATGTCCGGTGCATGGCCACGAGTGCCATCAAGGACTGTTTGCGCGCAACCTGTACCTGGCTGAGCGGATTCCGCTGGCGGGCGTGGCGCACCAGAACGGGACCATCCGGTTTGGCGCGGATCCGCGGGCCTCGGCGCTCGACGTCAACTGCCGCGCGCATGAGGTGGACAACCTCTACGTGGTGGATGCGAGCTTCTTCCCCTCGAGCGCGGCCGTGAATCCGGCGCTCACGATCATGGCCAACGCCTTGCGCGTGGGCAGCCACCTGATGGAAAGGATGAACTGAAATGTACCGTCGGCACTTGCTTCAACTGATTCTCTGTCCCCTGCTGGCGGGCGCCTCCGCTGAAGGTGTGCGGACCATCGCCGTCGAGTCGATCGGCATGACAGTGTCCGACCTCGACCGTTCGGTGGAGTTCTATTCGAAGGTCCTGTCGTTTGAAAAAGTGGACGAGCGCGAAGTCCACGGCGAGCGGTATGAGCTGCTGAACGGAGTGTTCGGGATGCGCGCCCGCACGGCCAGGATGCGCCTGGGCGGTGAGTTCATTGAGCTGACCGAGTACCTAACGCCCGAAGGCCGTCCCGCCCCTGCTGCCAGCCGCTCGAATGACCGCTGGTTCCAGCACATCGCCATCATCACACCGGACATGGACCGCGCCTATCAGTGGCTTCGCTCACACCGCGTGCGGCACGCCTCCACCGGTCCGCAGCGGCTTCCCGACTGGAATCCGAACGCGGGCGGCATTCAGGCGTTCTACTTCCGCGATCCGGATGGACACCCGCTCGAGGTCCTGTCATTTCCCGCCGGCAAGGGCGATCCGAAGTGGCGCACGCTTGCCGCCGCGGATTCCAGCCGCTTGTTCCTGGGAATAGATCACACCGCGATCGTCATTTCAGACACAGAAGCCAGTCTTCGGTTCTACCGCGACACACTCGGAATGAGAGTCGCGGGGAAAAGCGAGAACTATGGTCCGGAGCAGGAACGGCTGAACAATGTGTTCGGCGCCCGCTTGCGGATTACCGCGTTGCGCGCCGCCTCCGGCCCGGGTATTGAGTTCCTCGAGTACCTGTCACCGGGAGATGGCCGACCGTATCCATCAGATGCCCGAGCCAATGACCTGATTCATTGGCAGACCCGTCTGGCCGTGCCCGAGGCCGCTGTTGCTGAAGCGGCGCTCCGGTCGGCGAAGGCGGCACTCGTCTCACCCGGAACGCAACTGCTTCCGGAACCCATCGCCGGGTTTAGCCGGTTCCTCTCCGTCCGTGATCCGGACGGCCATGCAATCGAGCTGGCATCCCGGTAGTCCTTTCCGCAGTTAAACCCAAAATCCAAGGAGAAAACCCAATGAAGTACATGACTCGAATTCTGTCCACTGCCGCAGCCGCCGCGTTGCTGATCGGAACAGCGGTAGCCGCAAACCATGGTAAGGAGCATACGTCGGCGATGTTCCAAGGTCCCAAAGCGAACACCGGCGCGGTGATGCATAGCCACGAGAACGGCAAGAACACGCTGCGCGTGACGCCTGAGTTCAAGGTTCCGGATACGCCGGCGCCAACCTGGCGGATTGTGGACAGCAAGGGGCAGATCTACACTCTCGATGCGTTCAAGATCAAGGGCGGGGAGAAGCGCGAGATCTCGGTGCCGTCCTATGTCCGCGACATCGCCCGGGTCCAAGTGTACTGTGCGTGGGCGGAGGTGCTTCTCGGTGAGACCAGCTTCAGTTCGCCGGTAAAGTAGACTGGCGTTGAAACCGGACGCCTGGAGGCACCCCCAACCTCCAGGCGTCCGTGTTTTCTTGCAAGAGTGCTATCGCCACAGATCTGTGGATCACGTGCAACTCACTCGAACCGGTAGCCGAACACCTTCGCCTCACGCAGGCGGAAACGCAACTCCAGTTTCCTGCCGCGAAGCGCCGCAAGCGAGTCCTGGCCGCGCCAGCGAACTGGAGACCACAGGTGGTTGCCTTCCATAGCGAACGACTCGGCGAACGTGAATCCAGGAATCGCCTTTCCCTTCTCGCGCAGTTCCACGTCGAGGGATCCGGCACGGCCGGTTCGTGCGTTCACGAGAATCCGGCTGCCGTTAAACTCCGCCGATTTCACTGTGAACTCACCGAGCGCCGCGGCTTCGATCCCAGCGAGCCGGCCATCCGGCCATGTGGCCCAAGCGGCGCCGGTGCGGTCCGCGGTTTCGCCGTAAAAGGAACTGAACCAATGTTCGTTGTGACTGATCGACCTTCCCGAGAACGGCACCGCCAGCCGTCCGTCGGGAAGTTTCACCAGGTTTGGCGATGCGTAGACCGCGCCCGCATCCCATTCGCCGTGTGCACCGCGCGGAAGAACCGGATCGAGCGATACCCATTGGAACAGGCGGCCGTTTCGCGAGATGCCGAGCCGGACATCGATCGAATCGCGGTCGCGGTGGTAGATGGATGCGAACAGGAGCCGGATCGACGGATCGTCCGGATACGCCGTGAAGCCGTTCGTGTAGTAGTCGTCGGCCGGGGCGTCGAGCGGCGATCCATAAAGGATCGGCTCCGGCTGCGGCCAATTCCAGAAGTCGTCCGTCTCCGCGCGGGAGATCGTGCGGTCGCTGAAGTGATGGCGGAAGTAGCCAACGTATTTGCCGAGCGCCGGATCCCACGCCGCCACGTTGTCGGTGTCGGAGAAATATGGAATCAGCAGTGTCGGTTTCTTCTCCCAGCGAAAGCCGTCGGGCGAGACGAAGGCGAATAGGCCATAGCGCTCGTGGGTGGTTGCATTGGCGGGAATCCGCTCTTTCGGCCGCTCAGCGAAGTGGAAGAACTTGTAGCGTTCCGCCGCCGGACCGTGGTCATCGCGGAAGACGCCGGCGCCGTTGATACCGGCCGCGACGATGTTGGTGCGCTGGCCGCCGGTCCGGATCACATCGAGTTCCGGCTTGGTCCAGCGGAGTCCGTCGGTGCTTTCGGCGTAGCCGAGCACCGAACCGCTCAATTCCATCGCGCGGCCATCGGAAAACGTGAGTTCCTGCTTCGCAGTCCTCAGGCGTGCCGCGTACCAGCAGCGATACTTGCCGCCCTCGTGGATCACACGGACAAAGTTGGTCGATTCCTCCCAAGGCTGATCTGCAGCGAGCCACGGCGCGGTCTTCGACGCGGGCTCGATCGTGAGCTTCACGCCGAACGGCACGTCGACCGGACGGAGCGCGTGGCCTTCAAGCGGGAAGTCGCGGCCGAAGTCGCGCATGATGCTTTCGCGCAACGTACGTCCCTCCGGAGTCATGCGGGCGGGGTCCAGGCTGACGCCGAGCTCGCCTTTCTTGACGTGGAACCAGTCGAAGAAATGGAACGTCCTCCGAGCCGGAGGAATCGCGGCCAGCAGCGGTGTGGTTTGAAGGAAGGTTCGGCGCGTCATTTCGGGTGTTCCGTCGATACTAGTCTTCGCAAGGATTCCAGGAGTTCGCGCCGCTCATCTCCGCTGGGGTCGCGCGTGAAGCCCCAGACGCGCTCGACGTCGCCACCCGAGGCGGGATTCAGGAAACGCGTTGCCAGCGGAGCCAAGTTCCAGCCGGCGATGTCGTAGCCGATCTCGCGCGAGATCGCGAGCACCATCACGTAGTTGCCGTAGACGTTGGGATGGATTCCGTCGGGACCGACTACTCTGCCGAATCCGAGATCCTGCACATGCTTGTTGGCGGCGTCCATGATGCGGTTCATGTCGATGAGCCGGACTCCCGCGGCCCGGGCTTCCGCGCGAATCGCACCGTTGCCGGTGTGAACGCCATCGTCGAGCGGAGCGTCCCAGCGGCACCATCTGCACTTTGCGGCTGGCTCGTAGTCAAACATCGTCATGAGAAGGATGCGGCCGCGGGGGAGGATCTTCGATGCTTCCCCAATCATGCCGCGCAGCGAGGCGCGATACCGCTCAAACATTCGCGTCGCGTCAGGCCATGGAGCGGGGTGGACCGAATCGTCGATTCCGCCTGCGTCCTCGTAGATGAGCCAGTCGCCTTTTCGAATTTCGCCCCGCGAAACCTGCCCGGCGACCTCCTTCGCCACCGAATCGACCGGTCCAATGGGGACTTTCCACAGGTACGTCAACACGGGAACCTCGGGAGGGTCCGGAAGGTTCGCATCAAGGAGGATCCGGAAGATGCCGTGAAGCGTACGCAGTGGTGAAGGGTCGGTGTAGTTGCCGAAGCCGTATCCCTTCACGATGCTGTCGCCATGCAGCACGATGCGGTCAGCCGAAGCGGGAGTGAGCGCGACGAACAAGATGGCCGTAAGCGAGCGCATGTCAGAATATCAACTTCAGAGCAAGCTGAATCGTCCGGTTGCCCTTGGCGAGCCCGGTGATCCGGCCAATCGTGGGTGTATTGACAGTGGCCGCGGGAAGTCCGAATCCAGGCGTGTTGCTCACGTTGAACGCTTCCGCCCGGAACTGTAGCGACGTTCTCTCGAACAAGCCGAAGCCTTTGAAGATCGACGCGTCAACGTTCACCATCCCCGGACCACGCACGACGTTCGGTGCCGAGTTTCCGAACGTGAACGGAACGGGTTGAGCGAACGCTTCCGACTCAAACCATCGGTTGATCGACCGCTCCGTCGCCGGCAGGGCGCCGTTCCTCAGCCGGTCCGCGCGGGCCTGCGTGATTGAGAAGCTGCCGCTCAGATTCGATGCGGCGAGGACGGAGAACGGATAGCCGGTGCGCGTAATGAAGATCGCGTTGGTTTGCCAGCCGCCAACCAGGTACTGCGCGACGCTTTTCGCCGAGAGCCAGCGGCGTCCCGGCCCCCATGGCAGATCGTAGCTGACGCTGTGTGCGAAGTAGTGGCGGACATCTGCAGGCGACTCTCCTCGCGCACTCTTGCGGAACGACGGATCCATCAGTTGCGGATACGGCTCGTCGATCGCCTTGCTCCAGGTGTACGAAGTCAGGAACGAGAGCCCGCCGTGCAGCCGCCATTCTGCTTTCGCCTGCAGCGAGTGGTAGCTGGAATTGCCTTCGTTGGTAATGAAGGTCACGCGCCCCGCGCCCGGAAACGGACGCCGCTGCTGGGGGGTGAGCCCGCCGAAGCGGTCGTTCGGACCGAGCAGTGCGAGCGGCAGCGTGTTTCGATCCCGGTTGATGTGGAGATTGGTCGATTTGTTCGCGACATAGCCAGCGCCGGCGACGAAATGGGGCGCCAGGCTCTTTTCGAGCGTCAGATTCCAGCTTTGAATGTAGGGTGCCTTTGAACTGCCCGGGTCGAATCCGCCAGTTGTGGTGTTGACGCTGATCGGCACCTGGTTCGTTGCGTTGAGGTCGAGGAATCGGCCGAACGAATTTCGAAACGTCCGGGCCGGTGTCACCTGATCGGGCGACACGAAGGCGTTCTGTTGGAGGGCCGGTGGAAACACGCCGAACCCCGACAGTCCCTTGAACTGCGGGAAATACGCGATGCCGTATCCGCCGCGCAGCACGAACGTCGGGAGGATTTGCCACGCCAGTCCGAAGCGCGGTCCGAAGTTGACCCAGTCCGTCGGGAACGGGGGTTCCTGCTTTCGATTGCAGGCACAGGATGGGTTGAACGCCCAGAAGCTGCCGGCCTCAGTGGTGGGGGCGGTCGAAACGTCCCAGCGCAGTCCGAGGTTGAGCGTCAGGTTTCGCGCGATCCGGTAGTCGTCCTGTACGAAGAGCGCCCCTTCCTTGGTGATCGGCTGCATGCCACCGCCAGCCACCAAACCGGCGTATGCGGCGTCTGACCAGCCGATCAGGAAATCCGCGAACCCGCGTCCGGTTCGGGCCCGGCCCGGAACACTCGTGAAGACGCCAGAGTGATTGTAGCCGCCCGCGGGGAAGTTTGGAATGTAGTCGGTGGTGTGGAGCCTGCTCAGCGTCCCGCCGAATTTCACGAAGTGCGCTCCACGCGTCCAGCTCATGGTTTCCACGATGTTCCAGTTGCGCTGCGCGAAGAGGAAGCGGTCGTAGGGCGTGCCCAGCGCGGTGATTCCTGTTGGGGTGATGTTGGGGAAGCCCCACTGCAGGCGCTTGTTCTCGTGGATCGCGGGCAGGGAGAGCTTGCTACGCCAGTCGTCGAGCGCGGAAGGCTCGGCCAGTTGCGGAATGCTTCGCTTCTGGAACGCCACCCGGAGCTCGCTGATGAGGACGGGCGAAAACGTGTGCGTGTGGCTCACCTGGAATCCCGGATTCACGGACTCGCTCAACGCCTGCGCGTTCGGATTCGCCGGGCCGGGCAGATTGAATCCGGAGAAGCTGTTGGTGCGGTTGTCGCTGTAGCGGCCGGTGATCGTGTTCGACTGGTTGATCACCCAATCGATCTTGGTATCGGTCCGGACCGAGGTGCTGCGCGTGCCAGTCTGGAGATTGAAGTTGTTGGCGAGCCCGGCCGTTGTCGCCTCCGGCCAGAAGGCCGCGATCTTGCGGGATGCTTCGTCGATGATCGCGGCGGGAATCGTGTTGCCCGGGAACGGGTCGCGCACCACGGCGTTGTTCTCGCGGCGCGTGGTGCGGGGATCGTAGATCGTGTTGGTGTCTTCGCCGAAGTCGCCGTTGCGCATGCGCGCCGTGGGCACGGTCGAGATCCGGACCGCCTGGCCGAAGTTGCGCGTCCACTCGGCGTTGGTAAAGAAGAAGAGCTTGTCCTTACGCACCGGCCCGCCGACCGAGCCGCCGAACTGGTTGTACCGCAGCACGGGTTTGGTTGCCGTGGGCGCCGCGAAGAAATTCTTGGCGTCGAACTTGTCGTTGCGCAGGAACTCGAAGGCTGAGCCGTGAAACTGGTTGGTTCCCGACTTGATGTTGATCGCGACCACGGCGCCCATTGCGCGGCCGTACTCGGCCGAGTAGTTGCTGGTGATGACCTTGAATTCGCTGATGGCGTCAATCTGCGGCACGTAGGCTACGCCCGCGCCGCCGGTGGTTCCACTGAATTCCTGGTTCACCGGGACGCCGTCAATGTTGAAGTTGTTCGACGTCGCGCGGTTGCCGTTGATGCTCGGATTCGACGGATTGGTTCCAATGCCGCCCCCGCCGCCGGAGGACCCCGGAATGATCGTGAGCAGGCTGAGGACGTTGCGTCCGCCAATGGGCAGGTCGACGATCTTCTTGTTGTCGACCACCTGGCCGAGAGTTGAGCTGACGCTTTCAAGCAGGGGCGCCTGCGCCGCCACTTCGATCTGTTCGGCGACGCGGCCCAACTCGAGCCGCATGTCGATGCGCTGGTCGGTCGCCACGCGGATCACGATATCGCGCTGGACGGACCTCTTGAAGCCCTCCATCACCGCCTCCAGACGGTACGATCCCGGATCGAGGAAGGGAAAAGCGAATCCGCCGTCCGCGCTGGTACGGAACTTCAGCGCGGCGTTGGTGCCTTCGTTCAGCAGAGTCACTTCGGCACCCGCGACCGCCGCGCCGGATGGGTCTGTGAGCGTACCGGTCAGTGTCGACTTCACGCGCTGGCCCAAAGCAGCAAGCGCGATCACCAGCAAGATGGCACAGCGTTCGGCGTTCCTCATGATCGATCCCCTCTCACTGAGTTTCGGTGGCTGAGCTATTTTACCTCAGGGGGTTTGCGCGAAGAGATTTCAAGCGTCTTGAATCCGGAAGCGCTGATGGAACCGGAGTAAGTGCCAGGCCGCAGGAATTGGAAACTGCATTCGCCGAGGTTGTCGCAGGCTTGTCGACGAACCGAGCCAGTGCGTTCGTCGCGAAGGATTACAGTGGCTCCGGGGACGACGGCTCCCGAGGGATCCGTCGTGATCGTGTAGAGAGTAGCGGTGGTGACCTGGGCAGCGAGCTGGACGAGCGAGCAGGCCAGAAAAGCGAAGCGAGCGAGAATCCGGCGAGCCATCAAGGAGGACTCCTTTCCGCACGGAAGTGCTGGCTGAGGATACCGCCCGCTATTGCGCGTGTCAAGGCGGGCGCTTGCCGAGCAACCTATCCTGAAAGCGGTCCTGCTGGCCGAAGTGAGGGCACTCCGCCTCACGCCGGAAACGGACAAGATGCCGATCGATCAGGGAATCCGGAAGGAACTGCCCGACCAAGAAATCCCGTAGCCTGGCTCAAAGCACTCCGGCCTGCCTCTTGACGGCTTCGGTTTTCTCGCGGATCCGGCGCGCTACTTCGAATGGGTCGCCCTGTTGAAAGGCGGGTCCGAAGAGTTCGACCGAGAGCGGACCGCCGTAGCCTTTCTCCGCGAGCTTGCGCAGGATTCGAACCAGCGGCGCGGCGCCGTCGCCGGGAATCACGCGCGAGGAATCAGTCAGGATTTCGCGGGGCAGATCGGGAGTGTCCTCGAAGTGGATGTGTGCGATCTCGCCCCGGTGCGGCAAGTCAAGGTCTTCGAACTTACTCGGGCCGGCCCAGAAGTGGAAGACATCGATCATGGTACGCACGTTGGAAGCCCAGCTTCGCGGATCAGCTTCAGTGTGATCGGTAGCGTGGAGACGAATGGGGAGTCGCGCAGGAATTCGAACAGGATGGCCACTCCATTTTGACGGGCAATCTCGCCGGCCTCGCGAACATTGCTGAGGCACTCCCGGTACTCGTCGAGCGTTACCACCTTCCTGCCGCGGCAGGTATGACCAGCAGGTTCACTCCCAGTTCCCCCATCTGTCCGCACCGAACTCGCAGATGTTCGAGGCCGGCAGCCCGATCGGGATTCGCCTGCCACACTCCTCGCACTCCCGAGCCGGCCGCGACGGGTTTCAAACCAAGGTCGCTGAGAATACGCTTCGCCGCGGAGAGGGATTCCGTCTTCAGAAACCCGTCCAGAAGCTGGCCGCTCAGTTCGACGTTCCTGATCCCTGCGCGAGCCCAGCCTTCGAGCGGCTTGCGGAATCCGGCGTTGAACGAAGTGAACTGGTGGATGGCAAGCGTCATTCTGCCGGGTGGAGGCACGGCGGCAGCCAGCAACATGGTTCGGCGAGTCATCGAGTGCTCTCTTTGGCGAAGCGGGCGGCGGCAGCACGGTTGGTCCGCGCCATCTCGGCCACATGCGGCTCGATTCGATTCTGGCTGTCACGGAATCCGTAGCGGCGGGCGTTGTTCTTCAGGTAAGCTCCGCAAAGGTGGTAGCCAACGCAGGCAGCAACGTCCAGCGCCGCGTTGAGGGCGTCACCGTAGGCGGCTGGGTCATGCCTGCGATCCTCCGCCGGCGGCCAGCCGGGCGCAAACGGCCTCGCGAAATGGGCAGCATCCGCCAGCAGAACGGGCTTGCCGGACAGGTCCGCCCATCGTTTCAGTTCCGTGCGGATCCCGGAAGCGGGTGCGAAGGTCTGGAAGCTGAGCACGTCGACCCATGGCAGTGCCGCACGAACGATCTCCTCCGGCAGGGGCCTCTGTGCGTTGTAGCGATCGCCGAAGATCAGATGGTTCGGATCGTAGCGGCGGATCGTATCGTGAATCGTCCGGTAGTAGTGTGACGCCAGCCGCGTCAACTCCTGGCGGCCGTTCGCGGACTTCAGTTTCTCCGGATCGAACAGCGCGCCCCGCCATTCGTTTTCCTTGTTCGTGCTTACCCACGCGGGCACATCCGAATAGAAATATCCGATCAGCCGGGCATCGTCGCGAAAGCGAACGCACTGGTCACGGGCGACATAATCGCACCATTCGGCGAATCCGGCGGAGTCTATCCGGGGCAGCCGCGTTTCGATCTCCCAGCCGTGCGACTCGATGAACGGCAGCAGGTGGCAATACGGCAGGGCCAGCCATCGGTACTCCTCGGGCGTGAAACTGCGCGAGTGGCGATGATGTTGGTCATTGATGGCTACGTACTCCTGCACCCAACCGGCGGAATTGAATCCCCAGTCGAGAAGATCGCGCCGCACACGTTCGAGCCAGCGCTGGATATCGTTGCCGAACTCCCGCTGCCAGACCTCGCCCGAGCGTAGGGGCGCGGAGTCGATGTGGTTCATCGCGAGCGAGAAGAACGGCTGCCCGGCAGGATCGACCAAACAGAGCCGGGATCGAGCTTTGCCAATTCGAAAGAAGCTGCCCCTCGCGGTGGCCATCACGCCGGGGGCCGCTATGATGCTTCGTCTCGAGACCAGCATTCCGTCAAGCCTACCAGACACGTCGAATGGCCGGTGTCCCATCTACGTGCGGTTGACACTGCATTCCGCCCGCCGGGACAATCGGCTGGCGGGAGATGCCGATGAACATGAGAGAACTGCTGGCCGTGCTGCTTGGATCGGCCGCGCTACCGGTCTTTTCCGGCTCGAGCAGATCGGCAAACGATGGATGTTCATCACCCCGGAGGGCCACCCCTGTGCGGCTCTGGGAGCGAATCACGCAGGCCAGTTTTTCAACGACGCGAAACAAACCGCAGCGACTCTGGCGCGCTTCCAGGGAGATCGTACCAAGGCCGAAGACACGATCAGCCAAGCGATCGCCGATCTCAACCTGAATGCCGGCGGCAGATCGAAGCCCATGTAGCCGCCCAGTGCCGCGGCTTCGCACGGGATCCTCATGTTCTGGGCGTTGGGTTCGCCGATCAGCCCCTCTAGAATGGCGTCCGTTTGAGGTATTTCCGGGGCCTTCCGCCTGAAGCGGCCGGCACGCGGCGATACGTCGACTGGTTGCGGTAGCGGCATCGCGACGTACTCCGCCTCAACGAAGCCTACGGCACCACGTTCCGAAGCTTTGACGAGGCGCTTGGTCCCGCCCTCCGTGCCGCACGTCGAGGCTCCCGACGAAGTGCGAGTGACTTTTCCTCCTTCGAGGGCGCCCGCGAACAGCTATCGGGACCCGAGCGGCCCGATGTCATGCTGCTTGACGTTGGGCTTCCGGGCCTGGACGGAATCACCGCCTTGAGCCAGATTCGAACCCTTCGCGGCGGTCTGCCTGGGAGCTTCGGGCTATCTTCTCAAGACGGCGAGCATGCGCGAGATAGCAGACGCAATTCGCCAGGCCATGGATGGTGGGGCTCCGATGACGCCCAAGGTCGCGCGGATGGTTCTCGACCGCTTTGCACGGGTCGAATCCGGCCGCTATACTCCCGACGAATCGCACCTGACTGCCCGCGAACGCCAGATTCTGGACCTGCTCGCTGACGGGCTGATCAAGAAAGAGATCGCCGCCCGCATGAGCATCAGCGTTCATACCGTAAACACGTACGTGCGGCGCATCTATGAAAAGTTGGAGGTGACTTTGAACATGGGTGCCTTCGTGCGCCGTGCTCCACGCCTCCGACTTCATGCGCGGCCACGATGCCCGCTGGCGCACGGAGAACGGCGAAACGGGTATTGCCGCCGATGCACTCGGCGTGCGCCATACGGCTGGCGAGCATGCGAACCACATCCTGACCCTGCCGTTTCGCGACGTGCTCGTACGCTTCAGGTTCCAACTGCGCATCAACGCTCCGCGCAAGGAAGGCCGCCATGGGATTGCTGGTTTTCAGGAGGCCGCCGTCAAGCTCGCACCGGACAGAACGCATACCGCTTGGATAGCTCTGGCCGACGAGCGGTTGGCCGGAACAGTGGATGATGCTCCGCCCATCATTGGCACCCGCGCAGCACTCGCGCTTCTCAAGTCCCGCCTCAAACTCGAAGTCTATTCCGGTGAAGCGCGATTCGTCGACTTTCAAATGTGGAACCTGACTGCCCGCACACTTCCGGAGGGCGGCGTTCGCACCCAACCAAGCCTCGAGCGGTGAGACGCGACTTGGGCCAAGCGGATTCGGATCTTCGGGTTTTACGGGCTTCGCGATCCGGAGCCCTGCACAATGTCCAGCATGCCCGCGACTTCTCCGTTGGCGCTCCGGTTGCCGTAGGTGATCTTGGGAATCAACACGAACAAGCGCAGCATCCGTGCCGCGTGATCACGAATCGCTGCCAGACCTCAGATCCGCAGCCTTTCGTTGTTGACCAGCACCGGTCCGGGAAGTCTCGAGAGGCACCGTTGCACCTCCTGGAGCCAGCGGGCTCCGTCTCATAGTCCGCAGCAGGGCGGAAGTATCACGCTGGATCGTTGACCAGGCCTTCTACAATGGATCGATGAAGCGAATGGCTCTCTGGCTGGTGGCCACCGCCCTCATCGCGGCCGCCCAGGGACCAATCCGCTTTCAGAATATCGCCGCACAGGCAGGCGTAAGCTTCCGCCTTGACCACTCCCCCACGCCGCGAAAGCACATCGTCGAAACCATGCCCGGAGGCGTAGCCGTCTTCGACTACGATTCCGACGGCCGCCCCGACCTCTTCTTCACCAACGGCGCTCATTTGCCGGCGCTCGCGAAGTCAGCGCCGCGATTCCACAATCGAATGTTTCGCAACGAAGGCAACTGGCGATTCACGGACGTCACCGAACGCACCGGGCTCGCGGGCGCGGGATACTCGATGGGCGCAGCGGCAGGCGACTTCGACAACGACGGCCATCCCGACCTCTTCGTCGCCGGCGTCCGGCGCAACCTCCTCTACCGCAACCGCGGCGACGGCACTTTCGCCGACGTGACCGCCGCGGCCGGCATCGGCTCGCAGCATTGGTCCGTCGCCGGAGGTTGGCTCGACTTCGACAACGACGGACTGCTCGACCTCTTTGTGGTCAACTACGCCCGCTGGGCTCCGGATTTCGACCGGTTCTGCGGCGACGCCTCGCGCAACCTGCGCGTTTACTGCCACCCCCGCTACTTTCAGCCCGAGCCCAATCAGCTCTATCGGAATCTCGGCGGCGGCAAGTTCGCCGACGTCTCTGCCGCGGCGGGTCTGAGTGCGCATCCGGGACGCGGCATGTCCATCGCCTTGGCCGACTACGACGGCGACGGCTTCGTCGATGCCTTCGTGCCGAACGACAAGATGGAGAACTTCCTTTTCCGCAACGTTGGCGGGAAGCGCTTCGAGCAATCGGCTCTCGCGGCCGGAGTCGCGCTTCCGGATGAAGGCCGGCCGATCTCCGGCATGGGCGCTGACTTCCGCGATGCTGACAACGACGGTCTGCCCGATCTTATCCTCACTGCGCTGAGCGGAGAAACGTTTCCGCTGTTCGTGAACCTCGGGAAGGGGCAATTCCGCGACGCGACGCACTCGTCCAAGCTCGCCTCCGCCGCGCGAGTTTACTCGGGCTGGGGCGTCTCGCTCGCCGATTTCGATAACGACGGCTGGCGCGACCTGTTCACCGCGAACTCGCACGTGAACGATCTTGTCGAGAGCTTTGAACCCTATGCCTACCGCCAGCCGAACACAGTGTTCCGCAACGCAGGCGGCGGCACGTTCCGGCTCGTCGACTCCGGCATGAGCGGGGTGAAAGCCGCGCATCGCGGAAGCGCGGTGGCCGACTTTAACGGCGACGGGCTTCCGGATGTCGTAGTCTCCGCGCTGGGCGAACCCGCGGAGTTGTGGCGCAATGTCAGCCCGCAGGGCAGGGCATGGCTCGACGTACGGCTTGCCGGGCGCAAGTCGAATCGCGACGGCCTCGGCGCGGTGGTAACGATCGGCGGGCAGGCGAACATCATGACGAGTTCGGTGGGCTACGCATCGAGCAGCCTCTCGCCGGTTCACTTCGGCGGACTGGGAGCCAGCGTCGACCTCGAGATCACCTGGCCCGGCGGCAAGCGCCAGCGGGTAACCGGCGTCGCCACCAACCGGATCGTCACGATCACGGAGGAGTGATCGCGGTTTCGCCCGCCTCGGCCCCCGCCACCCGGAGTTCCTGACTCTTCCGCGCCAGCGCCGCCGCTTCTGTGTTGCGGCCCACCGCCGCGAGCGAACGGCTCAATTGAAAGTGAACGGCGCCATCGCGGTCCGACGCGAGCGCTGCCTGCAAATGCGGAATCGCTGCGGCATGGCTGCCGGTCGCCTGGAGCGCACGGCCCAGGGATGCCCGCGCCGCCAGCCGCTTCGGATCGAGGCGAACGGCTTCTGAGAGAGGCTGCAGCGCATCGGAATGCTTCTGTTGCGCCACCAGCGACTCGCCGAGAATCCACTGCAGTTCGCCGTCGCCGGGAGACTTCAGAACCAGACCGCGCACTGTGGATTCCGCTTCTTCGTAGCGTCGCGCCGCCAGCAGAGTACCGGCCAACTCGCGCTCAAGGCCTGCGTCGCCCGGCTGAATCGCCAGCGCGCTTCGCCACTCCTGGATCGAATCGTCGTACTTGCCGCGATTGCGATGAAGTCCCGCGAGAAACGCGCGCCAGTCAGCCGAGTCCGGGAACTTGCTCAATTGCTCGAACGCTTCCCGCGCCAGTTCGTTGTAAGCTTTCGCGCGCCAGTAGAAGTCTTCCGCGGTCTGACCCGGCGCGCCGGCCGCGGCGACGTAACGCTTGGCCTTAAATTGGCATTCGGCGCTCGGGGCGGCGCAGGTGGGCGCAGGAAGCCGCGCGGCCGCGGCACGCTCCGCCGTTGCCCAATCCGCATGACCGGCCTGTTCATAGAGCGCCGCAACGAGTTCCTTCCAGTCCCGTCGATTCGACTTGGCCAGCGCCTGCCGCAGCAGCGACAGCGCCGCCCCCGAACGTCCCTGCTTCATGCGCGTTTCCGCCACCAGCGCCAGCCAATGCGCCGATCCCGGCGCACGCTGCTCGAGCTTCTCGAACGCGTCTTCGGCCAGCGCTTCGTAGGTCCGGCCGAGTCGCGACCATGCCGGTGCATCTCCTCCGGCCGCGGCAAGTTTTCGCAGCGCGGCTGCTGCCGCTGTGAAGCGGCCGGACATGGAGGCCGCGTCGGCGAGCATGCGAGTCACCTCCATATCGTCCGGCATCAGGCGCGCCGCGCGTTCGAGCAGGTCGACCGCTCTCGCCGGTTGGCCCAAGCGGATGTAGGAGCCGCCGGACATCACCAGCGCCGGACCATGATCAGGCTTGATGCGGAGCACTTCACCCAACGTGGCGACAGCCTCCTTGTCGTGCTCTGCCATGTGTTGGGCGACCCCGAGATTCAGCTTCCAGCCCGGGTTGGCAGGCTGGGCTGCGATGAGTTCGCGATACAGCCGGATTGCGTCATCAAAACGCCGCTCGGCGAGCATCTGCCTGGCCTCGTGTGACTTCGCCGCCGCGTCCTGTGCTCGCGCCGGGGTGGCTGTGGCGAGCACCAGGACGATCCCGGCGTGTAACGCTCGCAACAATCTCGCCGCTGCCACAGAGTTGATGATATCCTGCTTTGACTCCGCCGCCGGGGGTTGCTACAATCAAGCGAATTCTGTCCTGAGGTGGTAGGGATGACCCGGTTCTTTACACTCTTGCTTTGCATCTTCGTGACGGCCCTTCCGGCCGCAGCTCAAGTGCTTTACGGCTCACTCACCGGTACGGTGCTCGACAGCGGCGGTGCGGTTGTCCCAGGCGCTTCGGTTACGGTGCGCAACCCCGGAACCGCGCAGGAACTCACCGCCACGACCAACGAAGTGGGCAGCTATACGTTTTCGAACCTGGTGGCCGGCACCTACGACCTCACGATCGCGGCCAACGGTTTCCGGCCCGTCACGCGCAGGGGTCTGCCGATCACGGTGAACACCGTTCGCCGCGAAGACGCCAAGCTCGAGATCGGGCAGGTGTCGGAGACCGTACTGGTCGAAGCGGGCCAAGTCACGCTCCAGACCGACAAGACCGACCTTCACACCGAGCTCGGTTCGAAGGAAGTCCTGAATCTGCCGCTGCCGCGTTACCGCAACTATCAATCGCTGATCAACCTGGTGCCAGGCGCGACTCCGGGCCGCCTGCAGAACTCGATCCAGGCAGCACCGGGCCGCGCGCTCGAAACCAATGTCAACGGCGTCAACCGCAACAACAACGCAACGCGCATCGACGGCGCCCTCAGCGTGTTCCTGTGGCTGCCGAATCACGCGGCGTACGTACCGCCCGCCGAAACAATCGAGGCGGTGAACGTTTCAACGAACAATTTCGACGCCGAGCAGGGTATGGCCGGCGGTGCCGCGATCACGGTGATCACCAAGTCCGGCACGAACGATCTGCATGGATCGGCCTGGGAGCTGAACGATAACGCGTCGGTGCAGGCGCGCAACTATTTCAACACGGGCGCCAAACCGAAGAACATCAACAACATCTTCGGCGTAACCGTCGGCGGACCCATCGTCAAGAACAAGTTCTTCTACTTCTTCGGATGGGAAGCCGAGCACGAACGGCTGGGCGCAACCCAGTTGCTCTCGGTTCCCACGGCGGCCATCAAGGCCGGCAGTTTCGCGGGCCTGCCCACGACGATCTTCGATCCGGCTACCGGCGTCGCTGACGGATCCGGGCGCACGCCGTTCCCGGACAACCAGGTTCCTGTGGCCCGGCAGAGTGCCATCACGCGCCGGATTCAAGGCCTGATCCCGCTGCCGAACCGTGCCGGCACGGCGGCAAACTTCCTTGCGAACGGCTCGCAACGGCTCGACAAGAATCACTTCGACACCAAGATCAACTTCAACCGCAATGCACGGCACTCCATGTGGGGCAAGTACTCGACCGTGAACGCCAAGGTCGGTTGCGACCCGGCGTTCGGCGAAGGCGGCGGCGCCCCGCTGTGCCCTGCCGGGTCGAGCATCGGTGATGGAACGCTACGGACCCAGGTCGCGACTGTCGGAACCACATACATCTTCTCACCGACGTTCCTTTATGACGGCACCTTCGGTTGGACACGGCAGGGGCAGTCCGTGACCGGTCTCGGCTTCGGCACGAACCTGGGTCGCGAAACGTACGGCATCCCCGGCACCAACGGCCGCGATGTTCGCGAAAGCGGAGCGCCTGTGCTCTCGATCACCGGATTCACGAACCACCTGAGCGACACCGACACGCGGCCCTTCTTCATGCACGACATGTCGTTCGTGACCAGTCACAACTTTTCGCTGACGCGGCCGAAGCACGACATCCGCTTCGGATTCGAAGCCGTACGCCACGTGCTGAACCACTACTCGCCGGACGGTGGGGGCAACGGCGGACCGCAGGGCGCACTGCTGTTCACGCAGGGCATCACTGCGTTGCGCGGCGGTCCCGCACAGAACCAGTTCAACGCTTACGCCGCGTACCTGTTGGGCCTGCCGGAGACGATGCGCCGCTCCTCGCAGTTCGAGATCATGACCGCCTACAACAACCAGGGCGCCTGGTACATTCGAGACCGATGGCAGTTGTCGCAGAAGCTCACGTTGTCGGCGGGTCTGCGGTACGAGATCTATCCGCTGCAGACGCGATCGGGCCGGGGCGGAATCGAAGGCTATGACCCCAATACGAACATCGTGAGTCTCGGCGGCCTCGGCGGGTTACCGAAAGGGCTCGGCATCTCGACGAGCAAGATGCTGTTCGCACCGCGATTCGGGTTCGCCTATCGCATGAACGAAGAGACCGTCGTTCGCTCCGGCTACGGCCTCACGTTCATGCCGATGCCGATGGCGCGCCCCCTGCGCGGATTCTTCCCGCTGCTGTTCGCGAGCAATTTCAACTCGCCGAACACGTTCCAGCCGGTGCGCACGATCGAGCAGGGCATCCCGGCGTTGATCCTGCCGGACACGAGTTCCGGCCGCGTGGCGCTGCCGCCCACCGCGCAAATGCGATTCATTCCGACCGAGAAGCTGACGCGCGGCTACGTGCAGTCCTGGAACTTCATGATCGAACGTCAACTCCCCGGCAACACCGTGGTCTCGGCGGGCTATGTCGGCACACGCACGGTGCACAGCTTCGGCGACCTCGAGATTAACGCCGCCGCGCCGGGCGCCGGAACGGCGGGCAGGCCGCTGGCGCAGCGATTCGGGCGTACGGTCGACACATGGGCCTGGGATGGGTACCTCAACGCGAACTATCACGCGCTGCAGGTGGCGGTGAATCGCCGCGCGGCCGACGGGTTGATGTTGAAAGGCGCATACACGTACTCCAAGGCGATCAACCAGACCGACGACGATGGCTGGACCGGCACCATCAATTTCAACTGGGCGCCGGTGTTCCATCGCAATCGCGCGCAGGCGGGCTATAACATTCCGCAAACCCTGCAAATGGGATTCGTCTACGAACTGCCGGCGGGCAAAGGAAAGAAGTTCGCATCGTCCGGGCCGGCTCGCTGGATCCTCGGCGACTGGCAGGTAAACGGGGTGTTCGCCTCGTTTAAGGGACGGCCCTTCACCGTTACGGCAGCGGCTGGCGCACTAAACGCTCCGGGCAACATCCAGACCGCGGACCAGGTCAAGGATAAAGTGGAGAAGCTTGGCGGCGTTGGCGCGGGCCGGCCTTTCTACGATCCGGCGGCGTTCGCGGCGCCAACCGGCGTGCGATTCGGTTCGTCGGGTCGCAATCTGTTGCGCGGCCCGGGCACGGTGAACCTCGATTTGGGGCTGTTCCGCAAGATCTATCTGCGCGAGAAGTTCACGCTCGAGTTACGCGCGGAGGCGGCGAATTCGTTGAACACGCCACACTTCAACAATCCGGCGGCAAACATCAGCGCCGCGAACTTCATGATCATCACGAGCGCGCAGCCCGATCAACGGCAGTTCCGCCTTGGACTCCGCCTGGCATTTTGATTGCGGTGCGGATCGCCCCAGGCGAGTTGCGGCAGGCCGCACCCGGCAATGCCGCCGATCAACATGAGCATGCTCGTGGTTCATCGCGATGGCTTGAGGATACGGACTGGGTGAAACTGTTCGCTGCGAGAAGTGCGAAGCGGTCAAACTTACCTTCGGAGCACCACTGAGTCTGAAGGAGTTGAAGTTGACGACCGAGTGGCTTGGATAGCCGAGGATCCGGGTGCCGTCGGGGAACACGATGGGGTCGCAGGTTAGAATGCAAACGGGTGGAACGGCGGGTGAGTCCCCAAGGGGACTGTCTCGAAGTCATAGGTTACTGACGCCCGGAGAGGCGTCATGGCCGTGGCAAGGAGTCCCGCGGCGAGGGCGAACGTTTTGAGTCGCGGGTTCATACTTGCTGTAGATGCACGCAAAGCGCCCCACGCAGGCCGTTGAAAAAGAGAGGGAAAGGATGCTGTGCGAGTCAGGCAGCTCACCCGTCTGGGTGTACCAGCGCACGGCTCAGGCTTGCGAGGCCGCCAAGCTCTTCTGATACACCGCCGCGAATGCGTCCGCGGTCCGCTGGGCAGCCCAGACCTCGAGATCGGCGCTCTGTGCCGATTGCAGCCGGATTTCGATCGCGGACGCGCCAACCTGACAAGTAATGGATGTTATGCGCTGTTCGTGACCCCGGTCCAATGCGTCGGCCAGCCGCAACAGGGGTATTAGAAACAGCAGCGCACGCCGGTCGTCGGCCGGTAGTTGCTGGAACGTGGTGTGCCGCGCGGACGGCAGGGCCTTCCGGTGGAACCGGCAAAGCACCGCGATGAGGGTCCGCTCCCGTCCGGTGAATCCGGGGAGATCGGAGTTCGCCACCAGATACTCGGAGTGTTTGTGGTGTCCGGTATCCGAGACAAAGTGACCAGTATCGAATAAGTAGGCCGCGGCCTCGAGCAGCCGGCCCCACCCCGGTGCGAGCCCATGCAGCGACCGGAGCGACTCAAACAACACGCGGGCCAGTCCGGCGACATGACGCGCGCGGCGGAGCGGAACCTGGAACTTCGACGCCATGCGCTCCACCTCGCGCCGGGTGTCTTGCGTGAGCTGCGTCCGCTCGGCACCCACGCGCCGCGCGGCGAGATCGGCGATCAGCCCCTCGCGGACGCCCGCGGTCGAATAGTAGAGCGACGGCAGGTGGAACCGCTCCATGCACTGGAGCAGCACGGCGATCCCCGGCACGATGATCTGCGCACGCCGCGGACCGATGCCGGGGACCTTGACCCGGCCCGCCGTGTCGCGGCGGCACAGGTCCTTGTACAACTTGCGGACCTGGGCGAGCGGAGCCCGCAGGCGGTCGGCGTCGTCGCGGCGGACCCGCGGAATCCGGTTCACCGCGCAGACGAGCGCTGCGGCCGTGGAAGACGTCGCGATCGCGCGTGCACAGGGCTTGACTCCGATGCGGCGCACAACCGGCGCGAGCCGCTCCTCAATGTAGTCGTCCAGCCGCGTGATGTCGCCGGGCTCGGGCGGATCGGCTTTGAGGAAGAGTCCGGTGAGGCGCACGGCGCCCAAGGGCTTCGAAACGGCCTCGACCACGTGACCGTCTTCAGCGACGATGATCTCGGCGCTGCCTCCGCCGACATCGACGATCATGATGCGCTGGTCAGGGTGGGGCCACACGGCTTCGACGCCCAGGTGTATCAGCCGCGCCTCCTCCTGTCCGGAGACAATCTCGACTGGCGCTCCCAGAGCATCGCTCGCCCGGGCGAGGAATTCGCGCTGATTCGATGCGTCGCGGACGGCCGCGGTGGCGACAGCGCGGACCCCCATCGGGTCAAGCTTGCGGAACTCGGCGCCCATGCGCGTGAGCATCGAGCAAACGAAATCGGATGCCTGCGCGCTGATCTCACCCGCGCGGAAGACGGACTCGCCGAGCCGCGTGACTTCGCGTTGCGAGGCAAGCACTTCGAACTTGCCGGACGGAAGCACGTCGGCGGTGAGCATCCGCACGGAATTGGATCCGATGTCGACAGCCGCGTAGCGAGGCACTTGTGATATGGTACCTGTGGTCGACCATTCCATGCTCACCTCGCTTGCTGTGCCCGCCGTTTTTGCCCATCCGGATGACCGAAACCGTGGTGGGTCCGTTGTTGGCGTGGAAGGCGAGCCCACTGTGGAAATGACGCTGAACCTCGACGGCTATACGGACTTGCCGCCCGGGAAGATCGCGTCGGTGGTGACGTACCTGGAAATGCTCGAGCGGGCACCAGAGCGCCCGGGGGTGGCGGAGCCGGGCTTCGAGGTCCGGCGAGTGGAAGGGCCGACGGTGGACTGGTACGTGGATCTGTTCCGGCGCGTCGGAGGGCCGTGGCTGTGGTGGGGACGGCTGAGTGAACCGCGGGAGGAGTTGCAGCGGATCTTGCGTGATCCGGGGAACGAAATTTTCGAGTTATGGGCGGGGGACCGGGCGGAGGGGTTGCTGGAGTTGGACCGCCGGGATCCCTCCAATGTCGAGTTGCTATATTTTGGAGTAACTCCGGAGATGGTGGGGCGCGGCGGCGGGCGGATGCTGATGGACTTCGCGATCGCGCGGGTATGGGACGGCGGCGCGCGCCGGTTCTGGCTGCACACCTGCACGCTGGATCATCCGGGAGCGGTGGACTTCTATGTCCGGTCGGGGTTTAAGCCGTTCCGGCGAGGTCTGGAGATTGCCGCCGACCCGAGGTTGTGCGGACTGCTGCCGGTGGACGCGGCACCTGGGGTTCCGCTGCTGTAGCTGGCGGGCAACCAAGCTCCATGAGGATCGGACAAATCCAGCGTGGATCAACCGGAAACCGCGCGTCGCCAGTTCGTCCAAACGACAACCTCAATACCTTCGTCCCGCCCCATGACGCTCTCGATCGTGAAGCGGGCCTTGGGCTAAAAACCTCCATCTCTCAGCCGCCGAATTCGCAGATTTCGAAACCGCACTTCGGTGGTGTGGTGCTGCAACGCGATAGAACTCGCAAACGGGATATCCGTCGCATGGCTGGCCGTGATATTGCCGTTTAGCCAGTGCTCGACGCGGTCCGCCGTGACCACGATCCGGGACTCATTCCATTGCCCTAACGGCTTTGCTACGGAGGGCTCAACAGCCGTGACAGAGTACAAGGCGCCACTTCTTTGCCTTGGGTCATGCCGCGCACCAACATCACCATCGTCGTCCGCTACCTGATATTCAAAGCCGAGCGCCTCCCTCGATCCGTTCAGGATTCGGTCGAACCCAAGCAAGCGATACTTGACGCCAGAATTTGTCTTTGATGCTGCACTCCACTCAAACCGCAAATCGAAGAACAGGAATTGCCGTTCAGTGACAAGGCTCGATCGTTGGCCATCTGCTCTCGCAACGAGGCATGCATCCTCGACTCGCCATGATCGACTGAGTTCCTGCCCCACTTCCGTTCCGAACCAGCCACTCAGTGTCCGCCCATCGAATAGCGGCTCCCAGCTATCAACCCCCGGGGTGCCATCTCTTGCCTCCGGCGGCGCCAGACTTGAGACCGTTCGCGGTGCGGGCAAGAACGACTCGTGGACGAAGCTGACCTTCCAGGAACCCGTCTCGCGGAGCAATGTGTAATGAAATGTGCCGACATCAAATGGCGGCTTGGCCTGAAAATCTCTCCAGATCCCAATTGCAACGGCCGTGTTGGGACTGAGCATTTCGACTCGCCGGATCATGTTGGAGCGAAGCGTCCAGGAAGGAAGCCCTTCTCGCAGATTGAACTGAGCTGTACCACCAGGACTGACTCTCCGCCTGCCCGGAGCAGAAACGACTTCGGCGAGGGCGCGATCTTGCCGTCGGACAGCATCCATGTACCGTTCCACCGTGTGCCGTATCTCATCTTCTGGCCCGGACGCGCTCTGCTGTGCCGCAGTCTGATAGCCGAGCGCCAGGGAGAGGAGGAGTACTCGAACAGACATGCCGTCAGTGTCTCATCGGGCGATCTCGTGAGACAAGGGGCTCCTGGCGCTCCGCATAATCCTGAACCCCGCATAATCGCCGGAGAATGGGCCACAAGCCGCAAGCGCTGCCGGCGAACATCGGGACGGACGGCGTTGTTGTGGCGTGTCCCTCCGTCGACCACTTTTGGTGCATCAGTCTTCGTGGTGAATGAATCCAATGCGACGTTTCTTGACCGGCGGCGCCGATATTGACTTCAACGGCACACTTGCTCCGAAGCATACCGGAGAGCACGGCTAGTCCCTCTTGGGTGAAGGCACGGGCGCGAACTTCGGATCACGGTGCTTCTGGGAACCGGTCACAAGAAAGCGATCCGCATTGCGGCTGACCGCTTGATTGAGGACCTTCGTCGAAACCCCGCACAGACCCGCGAGGGCAAAATCGAAAATGATCTATTTGCCCCGGATCAGATAGATCGTCGACGCGAGCCGCTCTTGTTCTCTTCTTGGGCATTGGCGCAAGTGTAACGGAGGGCGCGTCGCTGACGGCCGCCTGGTGTTCCACATGATGGGTGCGCTGGCAGCGTTCGAGCGAGGACTGATCGCGGAACGAACCAAGGCGGAAATGAAGGCGGCGGAGCGAGGGGGAACACCGGAACCTGATATTCCATCTGCCGGACTTCGGGCCTCGATCGGCGTGTGACGGTGCGCGTCGTGAACCCGAGCGGCAAGCCTGTTGCGAAGACATCGGTCGAAGGCATCTCGCCCCGGCGCTATTTTCCGATGCAAAATGTCGAGAAGATCCGGTTCAAGATGTCGTCCGCGGTGGTCGCGCCCGTAATCGAATCGATCGGCGCCAACGCGGCATAGAAGTCCAGCAGCAGCATCTCGTGGGGAAGCCCGTGGCCCAATGCTTCCCGGCCATGCTGGAGCGCTTCCAGGCTTTCCCGCAACAGCGCCTCGTGCCGGATGCTGGTGATGAATCCGCCGTCCTCATTCAACGCCGCGCCTCCGCCTAGTCCGGCGACAATGGCCTGGCGCAATGGTTCGATGCCCTCGCCCGTCAGCGCGGACACCGACACCGCATCGGTCCCTGGATCCGCGCCGCCGAGATCGCACTTGTTCGCAACCACCAGACAGCGCCCTTGTGCGCGGGCCTTGCCGATGAGTTCGAGATCTTCAGGTGAGACGCCTGCGTGCCGGTCGACGACCACCAGCGTCAGGTCGGCATCGGCCATTGCCTGAAAGCTCCGCTCGATCCCCAGGCGTTCCACCACATCCTGGCTCTCGCGGATCCCTGCGGTGTCGACCAGCCGGACCGGCAACCCCGCGATGGACGCCGTTTCCGACACCAGGTCGCGCGTGGTGCCCGGGATCTCGGTGACGATGGCGCGGTCCTGCTCAAGCAGCCGGTTGAACAGGCTGCTCTTTCCGGCGTTCGGGCGGCCGACGATGGCGAGCGTGAATCCCTGATGCACGAGCTTGCCGTAGGCAAAGCTGCGGACCAACTGCCCGATGCCGGCCTCGACAGGCGCGAGCCGGCGCGCGATGTCCTCGTCGCTCGCGACGCTCACGTCATCCTCGGCGAAGTCGATACCAGCCTCGAGCAGCGCGATCAGGTCGAGCAGTTGGCGCTTTAACGGCGCGAGCTTGCGCGACACCGCGCCGTCCACCTGCTGCGCCGCGATCCTGGCTTGATACAGCGTGGTCGCCTCGATCAGGTCGCGCACGGCTTCTGACTGCGGCAGGTCGATCCGCCCGTTCAGGAACGCACGCAGTGTGAACTCGCCTGGCTCGGCAATCCGCGCACCCGATGCGCAGGCCCGCTCGAGCGCCAACCGGAGCACCACTGGCGCGCCGTGGCAGGAGATCTCCACGACATCCTCAGCCGTGTACGACCGGGGCGCGGCGAAATAAGTTGCGATCACCTGGTCCACCGTGTGGCCGTCCGAATCGATGAGCTCGGCGAGAGCCGCCGACCAGGGCTTCCAGGACGGAGGATGCGGAAACCGCAGCAGGCATCCGGCCACGGCGATCGCGGATTTCCCCGAGATGCGCACCACACCGATACCGCCCCGGCCCGGCGGAGTGGACACCGCGGCGATGGTGTCGCGCGGATCCAACGGCTAGCGGCGGCCGCGCCGCATCGGAGGCGGGGCACTGGCGGGCTGAGACGGCATTCCCTCCGGGTAGATCACCACGTTGCGCCGCGGCTCGAATCCTTCGCTCTCGGAGCGCACTTCCTTGAAGTCCCGCAACGCCAGGTGGATGATCCGGCGCTCGCGGCTGTTCATCGGATTGAACCGGAACGGGCGCTTGGAATCCCGCACGCGCTCGGCCGCGGTGACGGCGCTCTGCCGCAGCTCTTCGATGCGGAGCATGCGATGGTCATTGGCGTCGAAGCAGATCCGGCTGTGGTCCTCGAACGGGATGCGCAGCGCTTCCATGGTCAGGTGTTCGAGCGCCAGCAGGACCTCGGCCTTGTTCTCAAGCAGGTCGGGCACATCGTGTCCGCTGAACTTGACGCGGATCTCGGGGTTCTCGAATCCAGGATGGAGCTCTTCGCCCTCGGTGATCTCAAAGCGCACGTTGACGCCCATCAGGGGCAGAATCCGCTTCAGGAATTCTTCGGTCCGGGCTCCGATCTTTGCAATGGTGTACTTGCGCTGGCTCATCAACAGGCGGTCATTTCTTCTTTGTTGGAGAAACGGGGACCGCGGCGGCCGCGGGCTTCTGCGCCATGCGGTTGAAGAACCATTGCTGGATAATTCCCACCACGTTTCCGGTCAACCAGTATAACACCAGGCCGCTCATCACCGACCAGAACATGAACCCGAGCATCAGCGGCATCAGCAGCATCATGCGCTGCTGGGCGGGATCGGTGGTGGTGGCGGGGGTCATCTTCTGCATCCAGAACTGGGTGGCGACCATGGCGATGGGGAGAATATAGTAGCCGTCGAGGCGCGACAGATCCGGCACCCAGAGCCACGGAGCCCCGCGCAACTCGATCGCGTTGGAGAGCACGTTGTAGAAGGCGATGAAGAAGGGGATCTGCAAGGCCATCGGCATGCATCCGCCCATCGGATTGATGCCGTGCTTCTTGTACAGGTCCATCATTTCCTGGTTCTGATTCGCCTTGCGCGGATCCTTCATGCTCATGCCCGAGTACTTTTCCTGGATCTTCTTGATCTCGGGTTGCAACGACGACATCTGTTTCATCGACTTCATGCTCGACAGCTTGAGCGGCAGCAGCAGGAAGTTGATGAGCACAGTGACGATCACGATGGTCCAGCCGTAGTTGCGGATGTAGCTGTCGTTGAGCCACTTCAGGCTGAGGAACAGCGGCCGCGCGATGGGGGCGAAGTATCCGAAGTCGACCAGGTTTTCGAGCTTGGGCGAGATGCGGCGTAACAGGTCCGTATCCTTGGGTCCGGTGAAGAAAACGAACTTGTTGACCGTATCGCCGCCGATTGCCATGCCGGGGAACGGATCGGTCTTGCCATCGACATGGTTGGCGGTCTTGTCCTGGAACGTGTGGAGCTCGAAGTCGCGGTTCGGATCCGGAATCGCGAGCGCAGCGAAATAGCCGTCGGCAATCCCGGCGAAGTCGAAACGGCCGCGGTTGGACTGTGGCTCTTTCTCCGCGGTGTCGGCGGTCTTGAGGATGAGCGAGCCTTCGTTGGTCAGGTAGTAGACGTTCTTCTGCTGGGAAGCCGCGCCAACTACGCTGAAGTCGCCGAATCCGCCACGCCAGGTGAGCAGGTGTGGCTTCGGGACACCGGCGATGGTGAGCTCGGAGGAAACTTGGGCGATGTAGGATCCCTGCTCGAACCGGATCGCTTTTCTGCCGTGCCAGCCCTCGCCACGGTACTCGAATGTGATTCCCAGGCGGTCCGGCGAAAGCGTGGCTTGATGCCCGGCGGCGTTGTAGGGGTCGGCCGTTTGAGGAAGGTGGAAGCTGTACTGGAGGGGATAGCCGAGCGCGCCCGCCTTGGTATTCACCAGTTCGAGGGGGCTGCCTTTGGAGTCCTTGAATCGCTTCAGAATCCAACTCCGGATCACTCCGCCCGTGGTGTGGAAGGTGACTTTATACAGATCGGTCTCGATGACGTGGGACTGTTCGGCCGCCGCGGCGATCTTGGTCACTGGAGCCGGGGGAGCCGCCACGCTCTTGGTTGCCCGCGCGGGTTTCGGCGCTGGCGCCGGCGGAGTTGCCGGTGCCGGGGCGGGCGTGGTTTCCACCGCCTTGACGGGCGGCTTGGCTGGCTCGGCCGGAGGCTCCGGCTTCGGCATGAAGTAGCTGGTGCCGCCGAGCACCACGATCATCAGGCCGAAGGCAAGCATCAGGCGCTGCTCCATCGGCATTTCCTGGTTGGACTGCGGTTTCTTGGAATCGCTCATGGCACGGGATCCATTCCACCCTCATGAAACGGATGGCATTTGGCCAGGCGCTTGAGCCCCAGCCACACTCCTGTGACCGCACCGTGCCGTTCCACGGATTGGCGCATGTAATCAGAACAAGTGGGATGAAAGCGGCACGCCGAGGGCAGCAGCGGCGAGATCCACCGCTTGTAGAAGACGAGCACCGCCACGATCACCCCTTGCATTGCTCAAGCACCTTTTCCACCTCCCGCCGGAGAAACGGCAGCGGGATCTTGAGCACGGCGCGGCGGGGGTGGAACACGAAATCCAGCGCGGGATCCGCCTTGTGCAGTTCCGTGCGGACGGCTTCGCGCATCCGGCGGCGGATGCGGTTGCGGTCGTGCGCCTTGCCGAGTGGGCGCGGGGTCGTGAATCCGGCCCTTGGCTGGTCAGCGTTCGAGTCCCGGCGCAGGTAAAACACAGAGAATGATGGACTGGTGATGCGGGCCCCCTGGTCGTACACCCTCCGGAACTCACGTCTCTTGAGAAGCCGGCGGGACTTGGGGAACGCCGTGCTAGCCGAGTTTGGAGTACCGGACGGCCCGTTCGTCACTGACGGTGAGCTTCCAGCGGCCTTTCGCGCGGCGGCGGGACAACACGTCGCGGCCGTCCTTGGAACTCATGCGGGCGCGGAACCCGTGGGTCTTGGCGCGGCGGCGGTTGTTGGGTTGGAACGTTCTTTTGGGCATAGGAGAGAGCGCCGGCTCATAGGCGCACTGAGGGTGGATTGCTTCGGGGAGGTCCCGAACTCTCAGTATAGACCATCGCACAGGGGAGTGCATTCCGGACTCATTTCGCGGGGTTGTGATATCCTGGCCCCGTCTGCGCCGCGGACCATGATCCGCGCGCAACAGGAGCACATGTGAAGAGCATCCACGCTGCTGCGATTTCCGTAGCCTTGCTATTGCCCAGCGCCGTGGCGCAGACGGACACGGCCACGATTACAGGGATCATCACTGATCCAAGCGGGGCAGTAGTTCCCGGCGCGGCTCTCGAGGTGTCCAACGCCGCGACGGGTTTCAAGTCCACCGCGCAGACCAACGATACCGGCGCCTACACGGTGGCGGCGCTGCCGGTGGGCGTCTATACGGTAACAGTCAGCTTGACCGGGTTTCAATCCGTGGAACGCCGGAACCTGGCGCTGCATGCGGGCCAACGGGCGCGGCTGGATTTCGAGATGAAGGTGGGTACGTTGGCGGACGTAGTGAACGTGGTGAGCCAGACGCCGCTGCTGCAATCGGAGACGTCGAACCTGAACCAGGTCGTGGAGAACACCACGATCACGCAGATGCCGCTGAACGGACGCAACTACCAGCAATTGGCGATGCTGGCGCCCGGCGTGCTGCCGTCCCGGTCGCGGAACTTCGTGACGGACGCGTTTTCGGTAAACGGCGCGAACATGCTGCAGAACCAGTTCGTGATGGATGGGATGGACAACAACAACTACCATTTCGGCGTGGTGATCGCGTCGAACCAGGTGATGAAGCCTTCAATCGACGCCATCCAGGAGTTCAGCATCGAAACGCACAACTTCTCGGCCGAGTTCGGGCGGGGCGGCGGAGGCGTGATCCAGGTGACGACGAAGTCCGGCACGAACGATTTCCATGGCACCGCGTTCGAGTTCTTGCGTAACGAGAAGCTAGATGCGAACAACTTCTTCAACAGCGGGCGGGCGAAGCCGCCCTACCGGCAGAATCAATACGGGGGAACGTTGGGCGGTCCGGTCCGGAAGAACCAGACCTTCTTTTTTGGCAGCTATCAGGGAACCAAGATCCGGGAAAAGCTGACGCTGTTGAACACGATTCCGACACGGGCGATGATCGGCGGGGAGTTCGGAAATACCGCGGTGTCCGACCCGGCAACACAGGTGGCCGATGGAACCCGCGTGCAGTTTCCGGGAAATCGCATCCCGGCCAGCCGTTTCGATCCAGTGGCGCTCCGGGTGTTGCAACTCTATCCGGCGCCCAACCGGGCGGGCGTGCAGAACTACCTGTTCAATCCGTCGCGCGACGACGACGATACGCAGATCGACTCGCGGTTCGACCACCGGTTCCGCGACCGCGACACGGTGTTCCTCCGCTACAGCTACCATGACCGGACGCGGCTGGAGCCGGGCAATCTGCCGATGCCGGCCAGCGGCGGAAACACCGCCGTGCGGCTGGCGCTGGCGCATGCGGCGGTGTTCAGCCACACGCACATTTTTCCGGGCGCGAACGTGGTGAACGAAGTCCGCGTGGCGTACTCGCGTAACGACGGAAAGATCGATACGCCGAACCGGGAGCGGCTTTGGGAGCAATTCGGGTTTCGCGGTACTTTCGACCGGGCCGACATCACAGGATTGCCGCTGTTCACACTGGCCGGCTTCACCAGCCTCGGCGACCGCAGTTTCGCGCCGGATCCGAAGATCGTGGACGTGAAGCAACTGGTGGACAATGTGTCGCTGACCAAAGGCCGGCATTCGCTCAAGGCGGGGACCAACATCCGCAACTTCAGGCGCTATGCCGGCACGACGGATTACGCGCGCGGCGTGTTCGGCTTTAACGGACAGTTCACGTTTGCGCAGGCCGGGAGGGGCAATGGCAGCTCGCTGGCAGACGCGCTGCTGGGGCTGACGAACACCGCGCGGCTGAGCAATCCGCGCAACGCTACGCTGTTCTCGACAGGCTACGAATTCTATCTGCAGGACCATTTCAAGGTGGGCCGGAAGCTGACGCTCGACCTCGGCGTGCGCTACGAATACATGCCGCCGTTCGTCGAGTGGCGGAACCGTTATGCGACGTTCGTGGTGGAGCCGGGCCTGGCTGGATTCGGGCGGCTCGTGAACGCGGCTAACGGGTCGCGGCAGTCGCGAAGCCTGCAACAGCCGGACCGGAACAATTTCTCACCGCGGCTGGGATTGGCCTGGCAGGTGACGCCGAATACGGTGATCCGGAGCGGTTACGGAGTCTTCTACGACAACACGGTGCAGAGCCAGTTCTCAGACTTACCGTCCGGCAATCCGCCGTTCTATCTCGACACGCAAACGCCCACCGCAAACACGGCTTCGACATCGGCGGTGATCGTGCGCAACGGGTTCGCTCCGGATGCGTTGCGTCCGGATGTCCTCTCCGGGCGGGCCTTGTTCAGCCAGTGGCCGTTCCAGTTTCCGGACGGGCAGACGCATCAGTGGAATCTCAACGTGCAGCGGGCGCTGCGCGGGAGCCTGGTGGCGTCAGCGGCATACGTGGGGTCGAACACGATCCACCGGCGCTGGCCGGCGATTGACTTGAATCAGCCAGCTCCGGGTGCGGGGGCGATCAATCCGCGGCGGCTGTTCCCGGATCAGAGCACGGTCACCACGAGCCTGCCCGAGGGGCAGTCCAATTACCAGGCGTTGGAGCTGAAGATCGAGCGGCGCTTTTCGGGAGGGCTGTCGACGTTGAACGGGTATACCTGGAGCCACGCGATGATCACGGATCCGGGTCCGGCCACGCGGGTGCGGCAGCGGGAACGGGGACTTTCGCCGGAAGACATGCGGCACCGGTTCTTCAGCACCGTGGTGTGGGACATTCCGCTGGGCCGGGATCGCAAGTGGATGAAGGCGGGGCCGGTGTCACAGATCCTCGGCGGCTGGCAGATCTCGACATTGGCGGTGGTACAGGCGGGTTTGCCGTACACGGCGGGGCAGAACGTGAATACGATGAATTGGACGGGAGCGAACCGGCCGAACCGGATCGCCAACGGAAACCTGCCGCGAAGCGAGCGAAAGCCGGAACGGTGGTTTGACCGCACGGCGTTCACCCAGGCGGCGCCGTTTGTGCTCGGCAACTCGGGTTCGAACACCATCTTCGCGCCGGGAGTAGTGAATCTGGATACGACGGTGTCCCGTCCGTTCCGGATTTCGGAAAGATTCACGCTCGCGTTCCGGGCGGAGTTTTTCAATATCCTGAACGAGGCGCACTTCGCGGCTCCGAACATGACGGTGGACCTGGTGAATGGAGGGACGATCTCTTCGACCGACAGTTCGATGAGGCAGATCCAGTTCGGGTTGAAGATGATTTTCTAAAACACCAGCTTCATGCCCAACTGAATCTGGCGCGCGGTGCTCGCCGTGCCGGTGACCTGGCCGAATTGCCGGTTGGTGACCACCGCGTTGGGAATTCCGAACGACGGGTGGTTGAAGGCGTTGAACGCCTCCGCCCGGATCTGGAGCTTGATGCTCTCGCGGATCCTGTCCTCCCGGAACAGCGAGATATCGAAATTGTGCAGCGAATCGGACCTCAGAATGTTGCGCCCCGCGTTCCCATATGTGAACTGGCGCGGTGAGGCGAATGCCGCCGGGTTGAACCAGGCGACAGGAGTGGGATTGGCCAGCCGCCACTCGCCCACCACGTCAGGACGCGCCCGGGTTGCGTTGTTCACCGCGCCGATGTTGGCGATATCCGCGTTCATCTGGGGCGTGAACGTTTCACCTGAACGCAGGGTCACGATTCCGTTCACCTGCCAGTTGCCGAGTACGCGTGCGGCAGGTCCGCTGGTGAACCGGGCTTTCCCATGGCCGAACGGAAGCGAGTAGATCACCGCGGTCGAGAACATCTGCGGCACGTCGAATCCTGAGACCGACTTCGAGCTGTTGGGATCATACGGATTCTGCAGGGAGATGTTCTCGCTCGCAAATCCTGAGGAGGAAGTGTCGATCGACTTCGACCACGTGTAGGCGGTGAGGAACGAGAATCCACTCGCCATCCGCCGCTCGAGCTTGATCTGCAGTGCGTTGTACCAACTCTGCGCGACGCTGCGGTCCCAGGTGGTGACGGGCGCGTGCGACCAGAGCTGGCGTGGTCCAATCGGGCCAGGGCCGGGAACCTGCGCGGTGTTGTAATCGCCACCCACCGATAGCCGCAGGTTGTGCGACCCAACGTAGGCGGCGCTCAACGCCAGGTCACGCACGAGCTGGCGCTGAACTTCGAAGTTCCACTGCTGCGAGTAGGCGTTCTTGAAGCGCGGATCATAGTACGGCGCCGGACCAGTGGGCGCCGCGGTGGGGATGAATGGATTCGCCGAGCCGAACGGCGCATCAGCGGTGGCCTGCACCGTGTTGGCGTTGATGTCGACGCTACGCCCGCGTGTCCCCGGCCAGTTCGCGTTGTTGATGCTGCCGTTCTGCGCGCGCTGGCTCATACCAGCCATCAGGTCGTAGAAGATGCCGTAGGATCCGCGGATCACGGTGCCCGGCCGGGCCTGCCACCCAAATCCGAACCGCGGACCGAGCAGCGCCCGCTCATCCTTGATGAACTTCGAGGATCCGGTGAATTCGACGAAGCGGTTGAGATAATCGCTGTTCGGCTCCGGAAGGCACGGCGCCTTGCCGGTCTCGGCGCACGAAGGCGGCCTGGCGATGCCAACCAGGAACTTGCCGGTGTAGAAGTCCCACGTCGAGGCGAAGTCGCGCGAGAAGTCGGGGGAACGGAAGATGTCCCACCGCAGGCCGAAGTTGAGGGTCAGGGTGCTGGTCGCTTTCCAGGAGTCCTGGATGTAGCCGTTGGCGATCTGCGATTCCAGGGTGAAGTCGGCCTGGCTGAGCTCGGTGCGTTCCATCAGTCCCATCAGGAACGAGGCCAGCGCGTCGCCGGTGTTGCCTAGGCTGTTGAGGTCCGCGCTTTGACGCGTGTTGAACGTGAGTGTCTCGGTGATCTGGGTGTTGGTCCACGGCTGCCGCACCAACTCGCCGCCGAACTTGAGACTGTGGCGGCCGAAGTTGTGCGCCACGTCGCCGCGCCACTGGATGCCCCGTTGCGGGCCAAGGATCCGGTTCCGCATGCTGAGACTGAAGTAGCCCGGGATGTTGACACCCGGCGTCAGTGTCCGTGGATCATCGAGGAATCCTTTGAAGAAGCCCTCAGAGATCAGGTTGCGCTTGGTGAACTGCGGCGCGTCGTTGAACGTGGTGGAGGAGAATCCGAAAAGGGCCGTGAGCAGCGTGTTGGGTCCGAAGGTGTGGGTGTAGCCCGCGCCGAAGTTCTTCGCCGGGATCGCCGTCGTGATTACCGTGCCGGGAAGCGACAGGGCGGAGGACGTATTCTGCTCGCTCCAGGTGTAGCGGGCCCAGAAGGAATCGCGCGCCGAGAGGTACTGGTCGCCGCGGATGCTGTAGGAATCAGACGGGAACGTCTGTGGATCGCTGTTCCGCGAATTCTGGTTCGGAACGCCAGTGTCGATGGGCAGGGGGACGATGGCATCCATGAACGCCTTGATCGACGGGCTGATTCGCGCGGCGGGAATCCGGTTGTTCGGGAACGGATCGCGCAGGAGTTGATTGGCGTTGGCGGGATTGGTGCGGGTCGAATAGGGATCGAACAGACGCCGGGAGAGCGCGCTGAAGTCGCCGACACGTTGTTCGGCGGTCGGAACCAGCGCGAGGGATGCCGAGGCGGTCACTTGCCGGTATCCCTCGTAGGAGGCGAAGAAGAAGGTCTTGTTCCGGAACACCGGGCCACCCACCGCAGCGCCGAACTGATTCTGCCGCAGGGCAGGTTTGCCCGCGGTGAAGAATCCGCGCGCATCCAACTTGTCGTTGCGGAGGAACTCGAACAGCGTGCCGTGGAACTGGTTGGTGCCGGTCTTCGAGGCGATGTTGATCACTCCGCCTGTGGCGCCGCCGAACTCAGCCTGATCGCTGTGGGACTGGACCTTGAACTGGCTCAGTCCGTCGATGTTGGGCGCGACCACATAGGTGCCGGTGAAATGTCCATTGTTGTAGACGCCGTCGAGTGTGAACGAGTTGCTCCGGTTGGTCTGGCCGTTGATCGCGGGGAACACGAGCACGCCGATGCGCGGTGTCGTTTGTCCGCCCGCGCGGTTCTGCGCCACGCTAATGGGCGAGGCGCCCGGAGTCAGCGTCAAGAGCTGGCTGAAGTTGCGCGCGTTGAGCGGAAGGTCCGAGATCTTCTCCTCGGTGACCACCGTTCCGAGCTGCGCCGTGGTGGCTTCGATCAGCGCGAGTTCTCCGGTGACCTCGATCTTCTCGGTCAACTGTCCGACTTCGAGGGTGAAGTCCAGCCGCAGTGACTGGTTCACATCCAGCCGGATGCCCGAGCGCGACACCGGTTTGAATCCGCCGTGTTCCACGGTGATCCGGTAGTTTCCGGTGCTGAGGCTCGGCAAGGTGAAGTAGCCGAGGTCGTTTGACGTGGTGGTGCGGTCCGTTTGGCGGTCGACATTGGTGGCCGTGATGGCGGCCCCCGGAATCACCGCGTTGGTGGAATCAGTCACGCGGCCGGTGATCTCCGCGGCTGTTTGGGCGGACAAACAGGCGGCGGCTGCCGACACAAGCAGGATGGATCGCAGCATCGAACCCCCTGAACAGGAATCACCGACGAGTATACACCCGCCGGTTGCGCCCGCTCAGGGACAGGCGCGGTCGCACCGAATCCGGAATAGGCGCCCTTTACGGGTCCAGGCGGTTGTGGTCATCCCATACGCACCACATGTATCCATAGCCCCACAGCGTGAGCCCCACAGCGTGCCAGCCCCATAGCCGCACCGGGCCGGCGGATTCATGTAGTGGACTGGTGTCACGAGCGACGTGATCGTGCGCACCCAATCGCGGGCCACCACCTGTTTGCCATTCCACTCGCCGCCGCGCGACATCAGCAATCCGATGCGGGCCATTTCGCGCGTGGTGAGCCAGACCGGATACGCCGGGTAGATGGAACGCGTGGCGTCGCCTTCCTCTTCTGCAGCGAGCGGTCGAAGTCCTGCATGCCATGGGCCGTGCCAGATCCTGCTCAAGCGCATCGTAGATGTCAACGCCGGTGGTCTTTTCGAAAACGTAGCCCGCCGCGTTCAAATCTCAGTTCGAATACAGGTTGTAGGAACCTGGCGGCTGCGTGCCGCGCGAGGCACCTCAGATGGTGGATCGTCGCGCGTTTTTCTATCGGCAGAAGTCCGCGGACCGACGCGAGATAGCACGGCCCTAGTTAACCACCATCATCGCGGTGGTTTCGATGGTCGCGAGATAGCTGCGCAATGCATCGAAACGCTTGGTTGAATATCCGGCGCGCTCGGCGGGGATCCGTTCCCACTCTTTGCCGGGGACTACGGATTCGGCCCGTGCCGTGGCCCAAACCAATCCAAATTCCACAAGGAACAGGGCGGGTCTTGTCATCGGACCAAGCTATCATAAGCATGCATGAGACGCGCACGCTGGTTGACGCTGGCGGTGGCTGTTGCGGTCCATGCCCAGGACCCGCTGCTGGTCCGCGCCCGGAGCCAGATTGTCGAAGCCGTCCGCGCGATCCCCAAGTACACCTGTGTCCAGACGGTGCACCGCGCGCGGTACCAGCCGTTCCGGCAGGGCCGCAAGTCCGGATGCCGTGAGAATCCGGGAATGACGCTCGCCTGGTCGGACCGGTTGAAGCTCGACGTGACGGTGTCGGAAGGAGCCGAGATTTTCTCCTGGGCGGGTGCGCGGGGATTCGAGGCCACGGACGCCCAACAGATCGCGGGCGGGGGACTGGCCGGCGCGGGCGACTTTGGCCCGTTCCTCATGAGCATCTTTGGCGACAGCGGCGTGGAGCACCGGCCCGTTGGACAGGAGCAGACGCTCGCGGTCTACAGCTATCGCGTGCCGGTCTCTGCCAGCCGGTATCAGATCAGGACCGAGGGCGGCGGAGGCAAGGTGCTTGCGTATGAAGGCAAGTTCTGGATCGATCCCACGACGGCGGAGATCCGGCGGTTGAGCATCGAGGCGCCCAAGCCGCCATCCGGGTCGGACACGTGCCGGATCGAAACGGTAATCGATTATCAGCGGATCCCGGTTCGCGGCTCGTCTCTGCTGTTGCCGCGCCAGACGCTGCTCAAGCTCTGGGACACGGATGGCGCACGCCATGAGAATCGCAGCGAGTACAGTGGCTGCCGCGCGTTCGGCAGCGAGTCCGTGTTGCGGACCGATGGGGATACGGGAGTGAGCGGCTCCGCGGGTCCGGCTGTGAGGCGGCTGCCCCAAGCCGCGAATCTCCGGATCGCTCTGCGAACGAAGATCGATTCGGAGGAATCATTTGCGGGCGATCCGGTCGAGGGCGTGTTGTTGAGTCCGGTGTATGTGCGCGGGAAGGTGCTGGTGGATACGGGCTCGCGCGTGTTGGGACGGCTGGTGCGTTGCGAGCGCGAACATCAACCCTCGGGCTTCGTGGTGTTTGGCATTCGATTCGACACGGTGTTGGTGGGCGGCACCGAGGTCCCGGTGACGCTGGCCGCCAGAGGCAGGTCGCAGCGGGAGCGGGTGCTGGCGGCGATGGCGGGGTCGCCGCGCGGCGTGGGGGTCTTTCTGTTCGAGGCCGGCCGGGCGGTGCTGGATGAACGTTTTGTCTCGGATTGGCGGGTGGAGTGACTACTGGGCTGCCCCAAGGATCCGGCCGGCCTCTGCGATCTGCACGCCTGTTCCACGCAAGACAAGCATGCGCGGCCGGTTGAACGTGAAGATCCTGCGGATCTGAGTTTGCTGGCGGAGGTCCACGGCTGTTCCCTGCAGTCCGGCGGCATCGTGTCTCGCCGGGATCCGGAACACCCGAAGCACGCCTTCCTGCCGTGGGTCGTCCATCTGGAAGGGTTCAGATACGGCGAGCGCCTGGCTTGCGGGCCGCTGGATTTCGCTGGCCAGCCAGTTGGCCGCGGCAATCGCTGAGTCCGCTCCGCGGGTCACAATGGTACGCGTGCGATTGTAGGTGAACAACCGGCGCAGCTCGGCCGTTGTCCGCAACACCACCGCTGCCTCTTGCAGGTCCTGAACGGACCACTCGGCCGGCATGTGGTACGCCCGGAGCAGGTTGTCGCTTCCCAGGCTGGCGCTGAACTCCACCGCTCCCGCCTTGGGTTCGTCGTCGAGGGTACGCCAGATCCACTCGGCGGCAGCGATCTGTCCGGGCGTTCCACGAACTGCGATCGCATGCGTCTGGTTGTACGTGAACACCCGCCGGATGTCCGCGATAGACCGGATGATCGTGGCTGACTCCTGGAGTTGCTGCGTCGACCGGCCGCCCTTTAGATAAAAGACGGTTATCGTGCCATCGGACACACCGTTCATCGTGAACGCCGCGCTCGCGCGCCGCGCTTCGCCGGCCTCCGGCGCCGGTTTGTCGAGTTCCCGGAGAAGCCATTCCGCGGCGGCGAGTTCCTCCTCTGATCCAGAAATGGTGAGGATCCGCTGATCCGTGCCGGACTGGGCAACGGCGATCTCAAGTCCGGCCTTGACCACCAGGGCCAGCTCACTCCGGGCCTGCGCGGCGGACGCGTTCGCGATGGTATACGTTCGCTCCGCACCCCACAAGTAGGATCCTGAGGCGCACACGGCTGCCAGGATCAAGTGTCGATAATGCATCGTTCTCCTTTCAAAGACACTGACGCTGCCCGGCTGCGATGCGTGCAGAGCTATCATTGGCCGCATGAGGTTGTTGTTGTCCGGACTGGTTGGCGTGTTCGTCCTGTCCGCCGCGCCCGAGCCATTTGACCAGGATGTGACCTACACCAGGACCCTCCATGTCAGTGTGAAGGGGACGTCGAACGGCGACGGCTCGCTGTCTGCGCCATTCGATTCCATCCGTGCAGCGATCCGCCACGCGACGCCGGGCACCCGGATTCTGGTCCAAGCCGGGACCTACACGGGCGCGATCGATATTGACGGATTGCGCGGCGAACCGGGCCGCCCGATTGCCATTTCCGCCGCGGGCCAGGTGACCCTGGAAGCCGGCGGCGCGCAGGTGGTGGTCTCCGGCACCGACCTCCGATACGTGGTGATCGAGGGATTCACGATCCGCGGCGCGAGGGCGCACGGGATCAACATTGACGACGGAGGCTCCTACGAAACGCCCACCGAGTACCTGATCCTGCGCGGGATCACCGTCGCCGGATCCGGATCGGGCGGCAATAACGATTGCATCAAGCTATCGGGCGTGGACAACTTCTGGGTCACTGATAGCGAAGCCTGGGGATGCAACCGCGGCGAGATCATCGACATGGTCGGCTGCCACAACGGCTACATCGCCCGCAACTATTTCCACGAGCCCGTCGCGAGCGGAGTGCAGGCCAAGGGCGGAAGCGCGGACATCCTGATCCACGCCAACATCTTCGCCAACATTCCGGGCCGCGCGGTTAACGCGGGCGGCTCCACTGGACTCGAGTTCTTCCGCCCGCTCGATGCGCCGTACGAAGCGGCGCGGATCCGTGTGGAAGGCAACATCTTCGTGCGGAACGGCGAAGCCGCCGGCGCCAACATCGCCTATGTGGGCTGCGACGCGTGTGTGTTCGCGAACAACACCATCGTCGAGCCGCGTACCTGGGTGGCGCGAATTCTGCAGGAGACCACTGGCGCCCGGTTCGTCCCCTCGCGTAACGGACTCTTGGTCAACAACATCATCGTGCTGCGGTTGGCGGATTTGCGCACCTTCGTCAACGTTGGCGGAGGTACGTCGCCCGAATCGTTTGTGTTCGGCTCGAACCTCTGGTATGCGCTGGACCGTAGCGGCGACTGGACCGGTCCCGTGTTGGGTTCAGGTATTCCTCGTGAGGAAGGGACCGCCGTGCAGCGCGATCCCACCTTCGCTGATGCTGAGGCCGGCGACTACCGGATTCCGATGGACAGCCCCGCGCGCGCCATGGGCCGGGTTGTGAAGGAGGCAACGTCCGGAGACTTCGATGGGCGCTGCTGGGCCGATCCGCCCTCGGTAGGCGCCTTCGAGGCGAGAGACTCCTCAGTGGCAGCCGCCGTTGCTGCCCACCATTTCGCGCGGGCGGGCTCGGGACACTGGGCCGGTGCCTTGCGGAGTGCCCGCCCCACTCACGCGAGCGACTGCCGTCCGCGATAGGCGCTCCGGTTCTGAAAGCGGTATCATTTCCGCATGGCGGAAACAGTCTACGACGCGGTTGTGGTCGGCAGCGGACCGGGCGGCGGCATCGCCACCTACGCGCTGACGAAAGCAGGACTCAAGGTCGCGCTCGTGGAGGCGGGGCCGCGGTTGCGGGCTGGGGTCGACTACGGCCATCACGACATGGCGTGGGAAGTGGCTGAGGAGCGCATCAGCAAAGGGATCGGCCTTCCATTCGATTCCGTATGGCGCCACGCGGCGCGGAATCACTTCACAGGCGTTGGCGACCGCCCGAATCACGGGATGCTAGTGGCGCTTGGAGGCCGGTCGCTGTGCTGGGCGGGCCATTCGTTGCGGTTCGGCCCCAAAGATTTCGAGAGTTGGCCCTTCCCGTACTCGCAAGTAGCGCCCTACTACAGCCGCGCCGAGAAGTTCATGGGCGTGTATGGATTCAAGGATGGACTTTGGAACATGCCCGATGGCGAGTTCCTGAAGGGGGTTCCCTACCGCCCGGCGGAGAAGGCGTTGTGGCGCGGGGTCCAGAAGCTGAAGTCGGGCGGGGCGAAGATGGAATTCGTCGCGCAGCGCAAGGCGATGCTCACCGAGCCGCACCAGTCGCGTCGGGCGCAGTGCCACTTTTGCGGCATGTGCTCGGGCTGTTGCGTGGATGCCAAGTACACGTCGGCCAACACGCCGCTTCCGATGGCGCAGCGGACCGGGAATCTGACCATCATCACTGAGGCCTGGGTTACACGGATCCTGATGAAGGACGGGCGCGCCTCGGGCGTCGAGTACGCGATGCCCAATGGAGACCGGCGCGAGGTGAAGTGCAAGGCGTTGGTGCTTGCCTGCAATTCGATCGAGACGCCGCGGCTGATGCTCCACAGTGGCGTTGGCAATTCGAGCGGACAGGTGGGCCGCAACCTGACAAGCCACTTCGGCTGCTGGGTATACGGATTTTTCCCCGAGTACGCGCGGCGCGACAACGTGAACGACGACGGCACCAACTACCATCATTCGCTGTTGACCGGGCTCAATTGGGATAAGCCGAATCCGAAGTTCCAGGGGACCTACCAGGTTCAATGCGGATCCGGATGGCCGCTCGGCGTGCTTCCCATCCGCGACGTCAAGGGATGGGGCAAGGGATTTAAGAAGGAACTGCGCGAGAAGAACCTGGGCAACGCCGGCATGAACATGCAGGGGACTCTCCTGCAGTCATCGAAGAAGTTCATGGAACTCGATCCTTCGGCCAAGGACCGCAATGGAGTCCCGCTGCCGCGCATCCACCTCCACTATGAGGACAACGACGTGGCGATGGCCGACGATATGGTCGAGACCTGTGAACGCATCATCCGCGCCGGAGGTGGACAGTTGCACTGGTCGCCCGGGAAGATGGATCCGTCGAAGCTGATCATCGACTACAACCACTGGGTGGGGACCGTGCGGATGGGCAAGGACCGCCGCACCGCGCCACTCGATGACTGGGGGCGGAGCTACGACGTCCCGAACGTGTTTATCGGCGATGCGAGCGTATTCCCGGCGTATCCGGAGAAGAACCCCGTGCTGACCAATATCACGATGTCGTGGCGGATGAGCGAGCATCTGGCTGAGCTGGCGAGGAAGGGAGAACTGGCATGATCCACCGGCGGGAGTTGATCCAGATTGCGGCGGCCAGCGCGCTGCCCGCGGCGCCGCGGCACTTTGGCGAAGGTCCGCTGAAGTTCTTCACGCCGGCGGAGGACGCCGTGCTCGACCGGCTGGCCGACATCATCCTGCCTACGGATGAGCAGTCGCCGGGTGCGCATGAAGCCAAGGTGTCGCGCTACATCGACCTGGTGGCCGCGTACTCAACGGCGGCGCTGCAGCAGCGGTGGAGAGAGGGCATCAAGGACGTCGAGGCGGCGGCGCGGTCGCGGTTCGGCGCGGCGTACAGCACGCTGACCCGGCAACAGCAGGAGGAATTGATGGGTGTGATGGCCGCGCATGAAGGCAAGCCGGAGAACGCACTGGAGCGCTTCTTTGAGATGCTCAAGCCGGCGGTGGTGGATGGCTACCGGTTCTCCGAGATTGGAACGCGGCAGTATATGCGGTGGAAGGGGAACGGAGGAGCGCTGTCGTACCGGATTTAGCGGCGGCGACCGCTCCCCCGCCAGTCCATCAGAAGAAAATCTTCGCGGCGATCATCACCACGCGGGGCGTTCCCTCTTGTGACGTGATCGTTCCGAAAGCCCGGTTGGGAAGCGCGTTGTTCGGCTTGCCCGCGTTCATGTGATTCAACAGATTCTGCGCCTCGAACCGGAGTTGCAGATAGCGTGACTCGGCGCCGAGTCCGATGTTTTTGAGCATGGCGAAGTCCCACTGGCTGAACCCGGGTCCACGCATCCCGTGGAGAGTGCTGCCGACGGTTCCCATCTCGACATCGACAACGGGCCGGAACGCGTCCGGGTTGAAATAGGGACGCAGCCCCGCCGAGCCTTCCAGTGCATTGTGTCCGGAGACGCCATTGTTGTAGGCGACGCGAGGTTCAACGAATGAAGGCCGGCTGAGCTTGCCCTGGCCAATCGTGATGAAATTGCGGCAGAATCCCGGCGCGCAGATGAGCGAGAACGGCTGTCCGCCACGGAAGATCGTGGTGCCGGCCATGGTCCAGCCGCCGATCACGGAGTTGAGAGCGCGTCCGGAGGAGCCCGCGAAGCGCTTGCCGCGGCCGAAAGGCAGGTCCACGACGTAGTTGAACAGGAAGCGGTGAGTCACGTCGTAGTCGGACAGTCCGTAAATCTCCTTCATGGACTGGTTGGCCTGCGGAGGTCCATTGCTGTTGCCGGTGGCGCCCACGCTGTGGACCCCTTCCGCTCCGATGCCGCCGCCCGCGTGCAGCGCCTTACCAAAGGTGTAGTTGGACAGGAAGCTGAACCCGTTTGAGAACCGGTGTTCGATCTGCACGTAGGCGGAATTGAAGTTCGAATATCCGATGGGGTCATTCACCGCCCAGAGCTCGCGCCAAAGCGGCATCGCTTGCATGATGCGCGCCAGGAAGTTCGTGGAGCCGCCTTGTGTCGTGTTCCGCGGAATCTGGCCGAAGAATGGGTTCGTCACCTGCCTGTTCAGGTTGATGCCCAGTGGCCTGGCCAGGTTGTCGTAGGCGTTCTTGACGCTGTGGAGATTGCCGAAGAACGGAAGCTTGCGCCCGAAATTGCCGTTGTAGGCAGCTTCCACCACCCACGCGTTGGCTCCGGAACCGAACTCGCGCTGGATATTGAACTGCGCGACATGCTCCAGGCCGGGGAACTGGTCGATGGCGGGAACGACGAACCAGTTGCCCAAGGTCGAGAAGTTGAGTGCGGTGACATCACGGGTGAAGGGCACGTACCCGAGTCCGCCGGGCAGCGGATTGTTGAAGCTTGCCGTATAGGTGCGCCCGCCATCGGGAGTGCCGTCCTGGCTCACGCGGGCAAAATCGCCAAACCCGACATTGTCAACCGCCGAGCTGAGGAAGCGGTCGCCAGTGAGCGTGAGGAACACCTTGCCGTAGCTGCCGCGAATTACGGTGCGCGGCATCAACTGGTAGGCAAATCCGAGGCGTGGGGCGATGTTGCGCGGATAGCTCTTCTGCAGCGTGCGTCCCGGATATTCGCGCGTTCCCGTGAGCGCGGCGCGTCCGAAGATTCCCTTGGAGATCCATTCGGGCGCGGCGAAACTGATTCCGGCTTCGCGCTGTGCCACGTCCCAGCTCCAGCCTGGGTTGGGTTGGATGTTCCACTTGAAGCTTGGATCCCAGAAGATTTGCCGGTCATACCGCTCGGTGCGGGGCGGCTCGAAATCCCACCGGACTCCGAGGTTGAGCGTGAGCTTGGGCGTGATCTTCCAGTCGTCCTGCACGAACGCGCCGTGATAGCGCTGCAGTGACGCGGGACCGGCGATCTGCACACCCTGTCCCCAAGTCGCGATTCCGAGCAGGAAGCTCGCCATTGGATGTCCGGTCACGGGGTTGTCGTAGAACTGCGACGTGACGCGGCGCTCGGTGGCCAGTCCGAAGCTGCCGCCCGTGGTGACGTTGGAGTAGTAGCGGCGGTGTTCCCAGCCGAACTTGAAGGTGTGCTTGTTCCACAGCTTCTGCAGTTGTATGTTTCCGGTATAGGTGGTGTCGCGCGAGGCGAAGATGTCGCCGCCGCCCAGCGCACCAAGGTGGCTTCCGTTGCTGATGGTGGGGACGCGGTTCCGGGTAGTCCCGAGCAGGTTCAGCACAATCGGCGGCAGATTCCAGCTCGACGAATCGGCATCCACCTGGGCGCCTCGTGAAGTGATCGCGCGCACAACTCCGCCGCGCAGATTCAGGATCGTCGTCGGGCTCAGGGTCCAGGTGTGATCGAGCGAGGTAGTGTAGGCGGACCCCGTGGTCACGTTTGTCGGCTGCAACGGACCGAACCAGCGAGTGTTGCTCGCCACGCTGTCGAAGTAGGAAACGGAACCGCGGGTGGAGTGGCTGGAGTTCCAATTCTGGTCCAGCCGCCCGGTCCAGCGGTTGTTGTCACTGGGATTCGATATCGATCCGATGAAGTTGCCTTCGTTGTTGGATCCGGGAAGCGGCGCGCGGTTGGCTTGCGGATAGTTGCCGATGTAGCGCCGGGACAACTCATTGAACCGGCTCGCGGGGACGCGGTTTCCCGGGAATGGATCCCGCCGCACACGCGCGCCTTCCACCTGCGAAGTGAGCGGATCGAACACCTGCGCTGCTACGCCGCGGTCGAGCACGCTTTGTGTGTAGTCGCCGTTTCGCTCTGCCTCGGTTGGAACCGATCCCAGCACAGCGTTGCTTCCGGTGCGGCGCCGCGTTCCCTCATAGTTGACGAAGAAAAACGTCTTGTCGCGCCCCTTGTACACCTTGGGAATCCAGATGGGGCCTCCGAATGTCGCACCGAACACGTTGTCGTGGAACACGCCCTTGGGCCGTGCGAAACGGTTGGAGTTCCAGTCGTTGGCGTTCAGCTTGTCATTGCGGAAGAACTCGTACACCGATCCGTGATAGTTGTTGGTCCCCGAACGGCTGATCACTTGAACGGCGCCGCCGGACAAGCGCCCGTATTCCGCCGAGAGTCCGTTGGTGATCACCTTGAACTCAGCGATCGCCTCCCGGGACGGCACCGATGGCGGAACGTCATGCAGGTAGCCGGTGGTCACCGGGATGCCATCAATGAAGTACTCAATCTGCTTGGACCGGCTCCCGTTGATCCGGAGATCATTCTGGCTGCTTCCCGTCACATTGGGGGTGAGGAAAACGAAGGCGAGCGGATCGCGGTTGTACTGCGGCAGGTCCTGGATCCGCTTGTTGTCGATCACGAGTCCAGCCTGGGCGTCCTCCGTGCGGATCAGAGGGACTTCGGCTGTCACCGTGACCCGGTCGGCCGTCGCGCCTACTTCCAAGCTGATGTCGAGGCCCAGGCGGTCGCCAATGCGAAGGTTCACGCTGCTGCGTTCGGCGGTGCGGAACCCCTGCGCTTCGACAGCGATCGCGTAGCCGCCCGGAATCAGGTTCACCACGCTGAAGCGGCCCTCAGAGTTGGTCTGAGTCTTGAGCGTGACGTTGGTGGCGGAGTTGCGAATGGAGATCCGGGCGGCGGGGACCACCGCGCCGGAAGGATCCTTGATAATTCCTGAAATGCTGGCGTTGCCGGTCTGAGCGGATAGTGGAACGCTGAGGGCAGCGCCGAGAAGAAAAAGGAAACGGCTCATGTATGGTCCTCCTGACGGGATGCTGGTGGACTCCAGGTCCAACGATTATATTCAAAACGAGTCCCGATATCAGGCTGCTACCGCTGCGGGTGCTACCGCTGCGGAGGCGGAGGCGGTGCGGGCTGGGGAGGCACCCCTTCGGGCGGCAACGAGCCAGGACCCTGTTGCCGCATCACTGACGGCGGAAATCCCGGTGGCAGTCTCGGCGCGGGCGGCTCACCCTTGGCCGCCGCCGACTGTGGATGAAGCTTCGCGAAATCGGCTCCGGAGATCACGTAGTACCAGTCGGCAAACTTGTTCTGCATCGCCTTGGCCAGCGCTTCGTTCTCCGGATTCCGTGAAGCCACGGTGATGAACACGTAGCGGTTCTCGCGCTGCTTGGTCGAGATCCCGTCGGAGACAACTTCGCCGAACCGCAGGGTGTACAGCACGCCCTTCACCGTCTCCACCGTCAATTCGCCTTCGTTGGCCAACAACTGTCCGAACGGCGTGATGAAGAAGCCGCGCTGGCGGAGCGACATCACGACGTCCATCGTCAATGCGAGCTGGCCCTCGCGCAACTGCTGGGCGAGCATCGGCGGCTTGGGGCGCGCGCCAGCCACGCGCAACGAGCCCAGCGCGTAGGCGATCGACTTGGCGGTGGCGTCCCAGTTTTCCTTGTCTTTCACCATCTGCAACCGGCGCTGATTCGCAAGGCGGCCCATGGCCTCGTCGATCTGATAGCTGTTCAGCGTCATCCGCATGATGTCGTCGTAGCGGAGCTTCAACAAGTCCGCCTCCACCCAGTCCTCGAAGCGCGCCGACGGATCGGCGTCGGTCTTTACCGAATAGGTCCGCTTCTGGCCCGGCAGCCGGACATAGCGCAGCCCGGCCTTGTCCTTCAACGGCTTGCCGAGGATCAGTTCGGCGAGCGTGACACCAGTGGCATCGCGCAGGGCAACGCGCTTGCCGCGTCCCGTCAAGCTCGGATTCTTGGCATCGAGCGGATCGATCACACCGTAGTTGCCGTGGTCCTCCCAGCGGTCGGATACGGCGGAGTCCTTCTTCAAGTCGACGAGAGCCGCTGCGGTTTTCGCCAGCCGGTCGCGCGCCTCGGCCGGATAGTCGCTGTGCGAGGTGAGCACCCAGCGGTTCTTGCGGAACTCCACCTTCAGCGGGCGCGCGGCCGCTTCAGCTTCGTCATAGTCGACCACCTCGATCGCCTTCACCGTGTTCACGTCGCGGAAGGCCGGGAACAGCTCCTGGCCGGTGTCGGAAAAGATTTCGGCCTTGTAGGCATCGGGCTCGACATAGGATGCCCCCGCCACCAGCGCCACGGCTCCCGCGGCGTACAACGCGGTCTTGGCCAGCTCGGACTTCATGCGGCCTCCTTGGTCAACAAGCGGCTTGCGGAGATCCGCGAACGCTCGCGCGCCACCTTGCGGATCGACATGAGAATGAACAGGACAAACGCGGGAATCGGCGGCAGCGTCACGGCAAGCAGCTTGATCGTGCTCTGGATTCCCCGAATCGCCGACTCCATCGATGACCGCGCGTCTTCCAACTGCTTCTGGCGCTCTTCTTCGATGTTGGTGCGCGCCACCTGGAGCCGCCGGTTCTCCGCGGCCTCGACGTTCGAGATCATGATCTGCTTGGCTTGCTCGTCGAGATCTCCGCGCGACCGGATTTCGGCGACGGCACGGTCCAGCCGGGCCTGCGCGTCCTGGAGCCGCTTTTCGGCCAGCACCGCGGCGTTCTGCGCCTCTTGGTCGCGCTGTTGCTCGAAGGTCCTGGTGCGCGCTTCGAGCGCCTCCAACGTGCGATGTTTCGGACGCCGAGAACGGAGAGCGATAAAGCTCCGGTCTCCGGCAAGATCATCAATCGCGTTCAAGACAAACGTGACGTTGTCGAGGTTCAGGTTTTCGACTCCGCGCTTGCGGATCTCGAAGAACTCCTCGCCCATCAGGTCGGCGTCGGCGATCACCACTGCCTGAACGGGCTCGGCGCCGGATCCGGTGACGCGCGCCGCGGTGACGTAGCTTTGATTGGTGGGCCTGTGCGGAAGCCCCGTCACGACTTGCGTACCAAACATCGTGCGCTGCACGAGTTGATCCCAGCGCATCGTACCCGCAGCGGGTCCCGTTTGAAGCAACGGAACGAACTTGGTCTTCGCGCCGGACCGCTCCTTGATCTGGCCGGGAAACATGAGCACCACTTCCTGCAACCCTGCCGTCATCGGTTCCGCGGTCTGGAACGGCATCTTTGATTGGCTGCCCTTGCCGATGAACACGATTTCCGGTTGCAGCGATCTCAATTGCGGATGCGGATTGTAGGTGTCCCACACGATGCGGCTCTGGTCCCAGTCGACGCCGAGCACGTTCATCAACGGCGCGACGCTGGTGAACTGCGGCGGCGGTGTGGGATTCGTCGGATCCTGCGCCGCGCCCGCGGGCGACAGGTTGAGGTTGAACGCCGGGAAGGGGTCCACCAGCAGGAGCAGCGGCTTGCCTTTTTTCGCGTAGCCAACCAGGCGGTCGAGCTGTGCCGCGTTCAACGTGTACGGAAGCGCGGCGACGAGCACGCTCAAGTCCTGCGGATACTCGGAATCGGGCATGACCTGGGCCACGTCGTACTGCTTCTTCAGCTCCGCCACGATCGACCACTCGTTGGTCTGGCGCCTGGATTGGAAATCGAATCCGCCGAACATCCGCGCCCCGGTATCGAGGATGCCGACCTTGCGCCGTTGCGCGCGCGAGACGACGCGGATGGAGCGCATCAACTCGTATTCAGCAGGCAGGCCACGGTCGAACGCGGGGATGATGAACTCCTCGCCGCCGGAGGTGAAGACCAGCCCCATGAAGATCTCGTTGACGGTCGACGCGCTTTCTTCGGTCGCTGGAACGCGGAACGGATTGATGCCGTAGCGTTCGCGGGCTTCGCGCGCCTCGGGTGAATACTTGATCGTCTCGGTGATGCGGACGTTGACACGCTCGCGGCCCACGGCGGCGAACTCGCGCAGAAAGGTGATCACGTTGTTGCGCGCCGGAAGGTAGGATCGCGGGACCTCGGGGCTCAGGTAGGCCTGAATGGACACAGGCTTCTTCGGATCGATCGACTCGATCAGCTTGCGCGTCTCCGGCGAGAGCGAGTGGACTTGCTCACTGGTGACATCGATCCGCGCACCCTTGCGGGACAGGATCAGCGTCAAGGCCGCGAAGGCGGCGAGCAGGCACAGGGTCCGGAATACGTAGTGCTTGCCCAGGTGCGGCTGGCTCCAGCGCCGCCGGCTCACCAGCTTCACGCAAAGATAGAGCACCGCCGCGGCGAGCAGCACGAAGTAGAGAATGGTCGAGCTGGTGACCACCCCGGAGGCGAGGTCACGGAAGCGGTCCGCGATCGACAGTTGCTCGGCAAGCCGCTGCGCGCGTCCACTGATGATGGACCCGGCATGGCGCGCGAACACCGGAATCGCGCAGAAGAACGCGCCAAGGATGAACGCGACCGTGAGGTTGGCCGTGATCTGCGAGGCGAGCAGTCCCAACGGCAGCAGCGCCGCGCCCATCAACCAGTAGCCCAGGTAGGTGGACACGAGCATTCCGGTGTCCGGGCTGCCCAGCCAATACAACACGACCACGTGGCTCAATGAGAACACCAGCGCAACAGTGTAGATCCCGAGTCCGGCGAGATATTTTCCCGCGAGCAGCTCAACTGCTGACGCAGGCAGGGTGAGGAGCAGTTCCTCGGTCCCCTGGCGCTGCTCGTCGGCCCACAATCCCATCGTGATCGAGGGGATCAGGAACACCAGCAAATACGGAAAGTACTGGTTCAGTTGATCGAGGTTCGCCAGATTGTTGAGGAAGAAGCGCTCCTGCCAAAACGCGGCCACCGCGCTCAGGAACACGAACAGAGTGATGAAGACATATCCGGTCGGCGACCCGAAATAAGAAAAGAACTCGCGCTTGAAAACAGCCAGGATCACGCGGAAATCAGGCATTGGCGGCTCCCGTCAGATTGTGAAACGCCAGGTCGAGCGTCTCGCCGTGTTCCAGGAGGCCCGATGGCGGGCCATCGAACACCAGGCGTCCCTCGTTGATCATCAACACGCGCCCGGCCACGGCTTCCACCTCCTGCAGGATGTGAGTGGAGAGCAGGATGGTTTTGGTCTCGCCGAGAGTCCGGATGAGGTTGCGGACCTCGCGGATCTGGTTCGGGTCGAGTCCCGTGGTCGGCTCGTCCATGATCAGCACGTCCGGTTCATGGAGCAGGACTTGAGCCATGCCGACACGCTGGCGGTAACCCTTGGAGAGCTTGCTGATGCCCTTTTCCAGTACGTCGTGGAGGAAGCACTGCGCGACCACCGCGTCAATCCGCCCGCTGAGCCGTGAGCCGGATAATCCGCGCGCCTCGCCGAAGAAACGGAGCAGGCTAAGCGGAGTCATATCGGGATAGAGCGGACCGTTCTCGGGCAGATAGCCGAGGTGGCGGGCGCTGCGGCGCTGGTCAGCAGCAACGTCGAAGCCGGCGATCCGCGCGGATCCCTTGCTCGGCGACACGTAACCCGTGAGCAGCTTCATTGTGGTCGATTTGCCGGCGCCGTTGGGTCCAAGAAATGCGCAGACCTGCCCGCGCGGGACCGAAAAGCTTACGTCTCGAACGGCGGCGAAATCTCCATAAAACTTACAGAGGCCAACGGCCTCGATCATCGCTTGCGAGTCCATGGAATCGAATTTTGGGGAACAATTCAATTATACGGATCAGGGAACGGAGATCGCCACGCGGAAGCCGTTCCAGGGGTTCTGGCGTCCCGGCCGGTCGGCGTGGCGCAGGGCCGGGTGGAGCAGCTCGGGGGGATCGGCGTAGCTGCCACCGCGAATCACACGAAGCCCTTCGGCGGCCGGATCCTCGCGGCCATCGACAGCCGAGTACGGGTACGGCCGCATCAACGGCGAACACCATTCGGCCACGTTGCCGGACATGTCGAAGAGTCCCAGCGGGTTGGGCTGCTTGCCACCCACAGGGTGGGGCGCAAGCTCCGCGCCAGTCCGGAACCATGCGGCGAGCGATAGATCTGGAGGTGGTGGTCCGGCGGCAGTTTCCCACTCGGCTTCGGTGGGAAGCCGGAACGCGGCGCTTGTGCGCTGGTTCAGGCGCGCGATCCAGCCGCGGGCGCCGTTCCAGGACACGTTATGGACTGGCAGTGTGGGCCCGGCGTGCGTGCTGGGATTGGCAGGATCCAGAACTGTCCATTGGCGCTGCGTGATCTCCGTCAAGCCCAAATAGAACGGTGCCACCGCAACAGTATGGACCGGATGGCTCGAGCGGAAGCCTTCCGATCCGATTTCAATGTCACCGCCCGGAACGAGCGCGAGCTCAAGATCGAATCCGCGGGCGCGGATGCGCAACGGGAGTCCGGTTGCGGCATGATACTGGCCTGGAACCGGTTCCGTGCCGGCGACGGGGAACCGCAGCCGCCGCTCTGTCATGCGCAACCTCGCCTTGACCTGGCGATGCTCCGGAATCACAGCCAAGGCGGCAGCGAACGAGTCGCGCGCGGACTGCCAGCCGCCCGCTGCCACGTGGCGCTCCCCCGCCGCGCGGTGCCTTTCGAAGTCCGCGAGCCGCGCCTGGTCCCCCAAGTCGAGCGGTGCGAGTTTCGCGTTCGGATCGGTGAGGGCGTGCGTGTGATGGCAGTTCTGACACTGCGCGGCCTGCTTGGTCTTCGGGCAACCCGCGGTGTGGCATGTGGAGCACAGCCCGGCGATTGCGGCCGCGCGCGGAAGGCGGTCTGGTGCCACCTGATTGCGCTCGTTGGCAACGTGTCCGGCGCTCGGTCCGTGGCAGCTCTGGCAATTGATGCCGGGCTTGGTGTGCCGCGAAGACGACCACTCAATCACCTGGACCACGTGGCATCGCGCGCACACCCCGGCGTCGCGGAACGGCTGTTGCGCCGCTGCCGCATGGACCAGGATCAGGCCCGCCAGCGCGAGTCGAGCCATTGATAGTGCTTTGGAAGCCAGGCGTTGCCACGGGCGGCAGCGAGCTGTCCCGCGAGATCGAGGGCGGCGCGTTCATCCCGCGACAGCTCCAGGTGGCGGGAGAGCGCCGCGCAATTGCTGTCGAGCGTTTCGTCCTCGAACATTCCTGGCATCGCCGCAGTCATGAACGGACGCGAGTAGACGAAGCGCAGCGCGGCCTGGCACAGCGATTCGTCCGGCACACGGTCGAGCGTTTTGATCAGGTCCTGCACCACCGACGGGGGCAGCGGGCGGTAGCGCGTGTGATAAAGCTGGACGAAATCGCGTTCAGGGCGCAACGCCTGGTTCGCCCTTGGGTCGAGCCGGACGATCGATCCCGCGGCGAGCGGCTTGATCGCGATCAGGCCCACGCCGCGCGCGGCGGCCATCGGCAGGAACTCGCTATAGTCGGCGCGCGCATGGATGAAGTTGTAGGGGAACATGATGTAGTCGATCCCCTCGAGCTCCTTGAGCGCGCTGATCATGACCCGCTCCGAATGCGTCGAAATTCCGATCGCGCGGACCTTGCCGGCCTCCTTGGCGCGCCGCATCGCGTCCCAATCGGACACGTTCGCCGCCGTCACCGCGTCGCCATCGCCGATGTAGATCCGGTACATGTCGACGTGGCCGTAGAGCTTCGCGGCCATGTCGATGTTCTGGCCGACAAACATCGGAAATTGGCGGCAGATCGAGACGAGCGCCTTTTGCCTGTACGGCTTGAGCACCCGAGCCGCGTGCTCCCATTGGCCCTCGCTCTCGTAGGTGTCGAGCATATTGACGCCGCGGTCAAACGCGCGCGCAATCAGGCGGTCGCGCATGGCCTGGCCATCCGGCGTCAGGATGTTGCCCTGGCCCGCCTTCTGTTTGTAACGCGGGTCCGTGTGGGATCCGAACGAGAGCAGCGAAACATAGAGATCGGTATGGCCAAGCTGGCGGTAGGTCATTCCGCCGCGGCGGATCTCACGCACGGGCGGGACGGTCCCGGCGAGCGCGGCACCGGCGGCGCTGGCTAGAAAAGCTCTGCGGCACAACATGAGTGCATCTTACCGCACGCTCACGTCGCGAATCTTGGTCCGTTTGGATTTGCCCTCTGGCCCCTCGGCGTAAAGCGTCACCACGTACTCGCCGCCCTTTTGATACGTGTGGATCGGATGCTGCTCGGTGGACGTGGCGCCATCGCCGAAGTCCCACTTCCAGCTCTTCACCGTCCCCAGCGACTCATCGTGGAACGCGACGATCCGCCGGTGCAGATCGACAATCCGGAAGCTCCAGTTGGCCTCCACCGGCTTGCGCAGGTTGCGCTCCAGTGGCATCAGCCGGAACGCCACCAGGTCCGACGCGTTGCCGTACATCGTGGTCTTATGGGAGAGATTCCAGAATCCGCGCAGGTCGGGGTTGTTCACATCGTCGTAGTCAAGGACAGCCCACGAGAGTCCGATGATCTTGTTCTCTACAAGCTTGGATTCGACGGCCCGTTCCGGTCCTTCAAACGGCGCGTAGTCAAACGGCGTGATCCAGAATTCGAGCACCAGCTTGCCGCTCTCCCCGTGGTTGAAGTTGTACCGGTAGGCGGCGTTGGCGTACGGAAGCTCCTTGATCCAGGGCTGGCATCCCCAGGCGAACGCCCAATCGCGATCGGGCGCGGGCGTGAAGATGTGGTAGTTCTGCGCGTGGACCCCGTGGAATCCAAAGAACGCGTCGCCCTTGTCGATGCCCGGGTGGGGATGCATCGTGGAGATCAGCGGCCCGCCCGAGAGGTCGCCGTCGACAACCACTTCAAAGATGTCGTTGTGGCGGTTGGCGAGGCGGAAGTCCCAGTAGTTGTCGTACGCCTCATAGAGAAAGTACAGGCGGTTGAGTCCCTTCACCCAGCCGACCTTGACGCTGACGTCGAGATCCTTGGGATCGTAGCGCGTGCCCAAGCCCTTCTGCGTTTCCTTCAATTGATCCATGCCGATCGAATAGGCGGCCGGGACCATCGCCCAGTCCGACGGATCCCCGTCGACACGTGGAATCTGATTCGCCGGGAACTGGAAGATCTTGTACTCGACGCCGGGCCGCTCCAGCGCGGCGGCGGTGATGGGCAGCAGGGCTGCAAGGATCGCGGTTCGCATGCGGGTCCGCCCGTCAGGGTATCACCAAAAGCCCTTGAACTTCGACGGCCCGCTGCCACGCCTGCACCAGCGCCATCACGTACTCTTCGCGCAACTGAAGCAGGTTCCGCCGGGCCACGAGCACCTGGGGATAGGCAGCGGCCATCTGTTGATAGTTTTTGGTCAACAGATCCACGGACTGCGTGGCCAGCGGAATCATCTTTTCCTTGTACCGGGCAGTGGCGGCTGAGGCATCCAAGTATTCGCGATGGACTTCGGCCAGCCGCGCCCGTAACGACAGCCGGGTCCGCACGACGCTGAGGCGCGCACGTTCCGCTTCCGCCCGGGCGGCGGCGATGTTTCCCTGGTTGCGGTTGAAGACCGGAATCTCGACGCCGATATCGAAGAAGCCTTCCCTGCCCACCGGACGGCGTCCGCCGAGAGGTCCGATCTCGAGCAGCTCGCGATTGTAGCGGACTCCGCCGCGTACTTGGATGTCCGGCAGCGGCTCGCGCTGGGCGCGCCGCAACAGTAGATCCGCGCGCGTGGTGTTCACTTCGGCGGCTCGCACGTCCGGATTTTCGGCGTAGATCTTTTCAAGCGCCTGATCGATGTTGAGTACCGGCAGTGTCTCAAGGTCACCCTCGAGAGGACCAGGATTGAGCGAGGGCGCGTTAACCGCCGCCGCCAACTGGCGCCAGGTCCGCTCCCGGGCGTTCCGCATCTGGATGAGCGCGATCTCAGCTCGCTGGACATCGATCCCCGCGCCAAGCTGGTCGGTGCGGTCGGCTTGACCGGTGTTGGCGAGTTGCGCGGTGATCCACGCGGCTTCGTTGGCCAGGTCGAGTGCCTGCGTCCGGATCCCGATCAGGTTCTGCTCTCCGAGCGCCTGGTAGAACAGCATGCGGACCGTGTTGGTCACGCGCAGCTTCTCCCGCGCGGCATGCTGGACGGCCTCCGCGGTTTCACGCTCGGCGGCCTGACGACTGAGACGCAGCTTCCCACCGGTGACAATACGCTGCTCGAAGAATCCGCCGATCTCGCCGCCGCGGATGATGGGTCCACCGGCGATCTCGTCGCCATTGGCGCCCATAACCGGATTGGGGTAGAGGCCTGCCTGGCGCGCACGTCCTTCGGCCACGCGGACCGCGGCTTCGGCTTGGGCGACCGACGGATTGTTTTTGAGCGCCAGGCTTTCAAGGCTCGCCAGCGTCACCGGCGCCTGGGCGGCGAGACCGCTGCACAAGAAGAGACTGAGCGCGGGCTTCATGGCTGTTTCGCCTTCGGAGCGGGCGTGGCCGGCTGCTGCATGTGATGGTGATGCTCATGTCCCGTTGCGGGCGCGCCGGGCTTCGGTCTGGGCTTGCCCGCCTGCTCCGCCCGCAGTTTCATGATGTGCTCGTACTTGTCCGGTGGCAGCACGCGGACGAGCGTCATCATGCCCATCATGGCGCCGGTCCATCCCTTGCGCAGCCCGAAGTTCTCGGCCTTGTAGGCGTACTTTTCGTCCTCGACCATCCACATGTCCTGCGGATATCCGGGGACGGCGGGCGGCTCCCCGCCGTGCTGATGCGCGTGCGACGTGGCCCGCTCGGCGTCGGCTGCAAGCCCTGTTCCGCGGCCGAGCGTAGGACCGAGTTCCTCAGAGAGCGCTCCGCCTTTGCGCAACATGCCCATTCCTTCCGGCATGCTCCCTCCGGCCTGCATGCCATGCGCCCCGTGGTGCACCGGACCCACCATCGACACCATCTGGTTCATCATGTGGTGCGGCAGGTGGCAGTGCAGCATCCAGTCGCCCGTGTACTTGGCCTCGAACTCGATGGTCCGCGCCTGCGCAACGCCCACGATGATCGTGTTCTGCGGATACCAGAGCGCTTCCGGAACGCGGCCACCTTCAGTGCCGGTCATCACGAACTGCATTCCGTGCATGTGAATCGGATGATGGTCCATGCTCAGGTTCACCAGCCGGATCCGCACGCGTTCTCCCTGCTTGACGATCAGGGGAGTGCAGTCGGGACCCGCCTTGCCGTTGAACGTGAGCCAGTTGAACTCCATCGACAGGGTGTTCGGCACGGTATTGTTGGGTAGCAGCGCCCAGCCCTGGAGGATGAGTCCGAAGTCTTTGTCAACACGCGGTGTGTACGGCTGTTTCGGATGCATGATGAACAGACCGATCATGCCCATCATTTCCTGCATCGCGAAATGGGAGTGATAGAAGAACGTGCCGTGCTGGTTGAGCGTGAACTCGTAGATGAACTTGCCACTCGGCGGAACCGGATCCTGGCCGAGTCCCACGCTCCCATCCATCTCCATCGGGACCTCGAATCCATGCCAATGCACCGCCGTCATCTCCGGAAGCTTGTTCTCGAAGATCACGCGGACCCGGTCGCCTTCGTTCACTTCGATCGTTGGACCCGGCACGCTGCCGTTGAATCCCCACGCGTCCACCACGCGGCCGGGCAGGAACTCAGTCCGCACCACCTCGGCGATGAGGTGAAACTCCTTCACGCCATCCACCAGCTTGTGTGGCAGTTTCGGCAGATCCGGCGTCTCGACAGGAAGGTTTGCCGCGTGCTTGTGATGCGCATGGGGATCGGCCTGCTGCGCACTGGAACCGGCGCTAAACGCCGCGCCCAACGATGCGATCCGGGCGAAGAATCCTCTTCGATGATTCATGAAGACACACTCCTTGTGATGAAATCCAGCGGAACGGATTCGGAGCGTGAATCAGATTCTCAGAACGGCGGGGATTGATGGGGGCGGTTGGGCGCGGGGAAACCACACAGGCCGGACAACGGCCTGGTGTGACAGCGTCACCTTCGCCACGGCCGGGATCAGTGCAGCAGACGGACTGTAGTGGGGTTGCTCAACCTGCGAAGCGGCGATCGAGTGCGAACAGACCTCTGCCTTGGTGTCGCTCGAATGGCACGGAGGCTCATCCGGCGGCTGGCACGACGCTGCCAGACACCCGGCGAAGCAGCCAGCGTTGACGAGCGCGAGCAGGACCGCGATCAAAATCATGAGCCGCTATGAGTTTACACCAGAACAGAGGAAGCCGCCATCCACCGTGATGCACTCGCCGGTGATGAAGCTGGCGGCGTCGGAGGCAAGCAGCACCGCAGCGCCAATCAATTCGTCGGGCTTGCCGAAGCGCTTCATCGGAGTCCGCAGCAGAAACTCGCGTCCGCGATCCGTGCCGTCAAGTAGTGCGGCGTTGAGCTCGGTCCGGTAGACGCCTGGCGCAATGGCGTTCACGTTCACTCCCTTGGGCGCCCATTCAATCGCGAGCGACTTGGTGAGCGACAGCACGCCAGACTTCGAAGCCGCGTACGCTGCCACTTCCTTCAAGCTCACGAATGAACTCAACGAAGCGATGTTGATCACGCGCCCGCGCCCGCTCGCCACCAGTGCCGGATAGAAGCACTGACAGGATATCAACGTGCCCGTGAGGTTGGTGTCCATGATGGACTTGAACTCGTCGACGGACTGGTCCACCGTCGGCTTGCGCACGGTGCGTCCGGCGGCGTTCAGCAGCACGTCAATATGGCCGAACTTGGCCAAAACGGAATCACGCAGGCTGTCGAGCGAAGCGCGGTCGAGCACATCAGCCGTCTGCCGCAGCGTCTGGCGTCCCGCTGCTTCGATCTCACCCGCGACTTCGTTGACCAGGCTGTCGCGCCGTCCGGTCACGACCACATCGGCTCCCGCCTGCGCCATTCCGATGGCCATCACGCGCCCAAGTCCTGATGTTCCGCCCACGACCACCGCGACGCGGCCGGTGAGATCGGTAAAGTTCCGAACATTCGACATGAAGAAAAGCTCCTAAAATTCGATGACTGCTTTGACGACTCCGGCAGCCGGATCCAGCCAGCGCGGGAACCGCTCGATAATTTCACTTGCGGGTGCGGTCTCAGAGATCCACGGTGACGTGTCAATGCGTCCGGACTCGAGCAACCCGACAATCCTCCGGTGCTCCGCCGGTGTCCCGTTGCGGCTCGCCAGGAGTGTCAGCTCCTTGCGATGGAAGTCCGGGTCGTGGAACGTGACGTCGCCCACGAACAGCCCCACGAACACGAGTCGCGATCCGTTCACTGGCAGCTTGAACGCCGCGTGCATCGACGCCGGATTCCCCGTGCAATCGAACACCACAGCCGGCTCCGCTTCGGCCTGCGCCTGTTCGAACGCCGGATAGCACCGGATCCCCGGAAAGCAGGACTCGGCGAAACGGCGCCGCGGCTCGCTGATTTCCAGGAGCCCAAGGTCAGCCCCTTCCAGCCGCAGGAACTCGAGTACCGACAATCCGATCGGACCCGCGCCGATCACCAGCGCCCGCTCGCCCGCCTGCACCGCCGCGCGATTCACCGCATGCGCGCCAATGCCCAGCGTTTCCACCAGCGCCAGTTGCCGCAGCGTCAGCGTCTGGCTGGGATATACATGCGTCGCGGGTACAATGATCTGCTCCCGCATGCCTCCATCCACGTGAACCCCCAGCACGCGCAGCTTCTCGCAGCAGTTCGTCTTTCCACGCCGGCAGGGTCCGCACTGGCCGCAGTTGAGATACGGATTAACGGCGCACAGATCACCAGGCGCCACGTTGGACACCCCGTCACCCACCGCGGCGACTTCCACTCCCAACTCGTGCCCCAGAATCCGCGGATAGCTGAAGAACGGCTGCTTGCCGCGGTAGGCATGCAGATCCGTGCCGCAGATGCCGACGCTGCGGATGTTGATCGCGACTTCGCCGGGGCCTGGCGCCGGCGGCGCTGGAGTATCGGTCAGGACAAAGCGTCCTGGCTGCTCAAGAACAATGGTTCGCATGCGAAATCCGTTCTACCGGGCGATCGACTTCACTTGAAGGTATTCTTCGAGTCCGAACCGGCCCAGCTCCCGTCCCGTGCCGGACTGCTTGTATCCGCCAAACGGCGCGAGCGCGTTGAAACGCCCGCCGTTGATGTCCACCTGGCCCGTTCTGATCTTGCGCGCAACCCGGAGCGCGCGTTCGGCATCAGCCGACCACACACCGCCTGCGAGCCCGTAGATACTGTCGTTGGCGATGGCGATGGCTTCCTGCTCGGTGTCGTAGGGCAGGATCGAAAGTATAGGTCCGAAGATCTCTTCCTGCGCGATGGTCATTTTGGCCTGGACATCGGCGAACACCGAGGGCTCGACAAAGTATCCGCGATCGAGTCCCGCGGGCCGTCCGCCACCGGCAACCAGCCGCGCACCCTCGGACTTCCCGGCGGCGATGTAGCCTTCCACGCGGGCACGCTGAGCGGCGGAAACCAGAGGTCCGAGCTTGGTGGACGGATCCAGCGGATCTCCCACCTTCAATCCGGCGATGGTCTGGCGCGCAATTTCGACGGCTTCGTCCTGCCGGGAGCGCGGCACGATCATGCGGGTCCAAGCCGAACAGGTCTGGCCGGAGTTGAGCATCGCATTCTTCACGCCCACTGAGACCGCCTTGTCAAGAGGCGCGTCGTCGAGGATCACGTTGGCGGACTTGCCGCCGAGCTCAAGAGTCACGCGCTTGATGGTGTCCGCGGCCAACGCCATCACGCGGCGTCCGGCGCGCAGCGAGCCAGTGAAGCTCACCATGTCGACCAGCGGATGCGTGGCGATGGCCTCGCCCACCACCGGTCCGTAGCCGGAGACGATGTTGAACACACCAGCGGGCAGTCCGATGGACTCGCACGCCTCGGCGAGAAGGAACGCATTCATCGGCGCCACTTCACTCGGCTTCAACACTACTGTGCAACCCGCCGCCAGCGCGGGCGCCACCTTCGCCATGATCTGGTGCAGTGGATAGTTCCACGGCGTGATCGCGCCCACCACGCCCACGGGCTCGCGGACGATGAGCGAATTCCCGATCTCTTCTTCGAGCTTCGCCTCCCGGATCAGCTTGGCATAAGAATCGGTGACCATCACCGGAAGTCCTGCCTGGATACTCGCGGACATCGTGATGGGCGTGCCGACCTCTTCGGCGATCGTTAGCGCAACAGTCTTCAGACGATCCTTGAGAGCGCCTGCGAGTTTCTCAATCCAGTCCGCGCGCTCGGCCGCCGTGGTTTCACCCCATGGACCTTCGAACGCCTGCCGCGCCGCTTCGGCGGCCTGGTCGACATCGGCGGGCGAACTCTCCGGGATCCGGCCGATTACGTCTTCGGTCGACGCCGAGAGCACGTCAATCAACCCCGGCGAGAGTGGAGTCCGCCACGCGCCGTTGATGTAGAGCTGCTGATGGATCGTCATTAGGTGTGGCTGGAAGCGGACAACACCCGTAGCGGAGATTCGGTGCTCTCAGCAGTCCATCCGTCGGGAAGAGCGCCGTTGTCCGCGCGAAGGTGCCTCCAGTGGTTCGGCTTGATGGTGGACAGCAGTTGCTTGCGCGATTTGACTTCGAGCGGACGCCCGATGTACACCTTGCCCATCTTCGCCATCAGACTCTCAGGAAGCGCGCTCGCAAACATCAACAGTGGCCAGGTGAAGTTCGGGCCGTTCACCTTGCGCAGTTTCCACAGCCATGCGCCGATCGCGCCGAAGCGCCACGCCGTGGGTCCCCACCAGCTCCGCAGGGCCGGCTTCATGCTCATCTTCCAGCACTTCATCATAATCTGCCACTGGAGGGGCGACATCTCGCGGCTCTCCTGGACTCCCGTCTTGTTCTCCATGCGCGTGTCGTGGAGCGGAGTGAAGATCGAGGGGACGAAGAAGGCGAACAGCCCGCGCCGCTCCACTTCGTACAGCAGGTCGAGCGTTGCCTTGGAGTCCTCGTCCGTTTCGCCCGGATTTCCGATCATCAGCGTGACGACCGGGAACCAGTTGTTCTTGTTGAGTACGGTGAGGCCTTGAATGAGGACGCTCGGCCACTCGTCAATCGGGAAGGGAACTCCCTTGCCCGGCATGATCTGCTTGGCCATGCGGACCGACGCGGTCTCCATGCCAATCAGCGGCGACAGCACGCGCCCTTCCGGATGAGAGCTCAACGAAGGCAGCTTGATCGGACTCTTGTCCAACAGCAGTTTGGACAGCCGCTCGATCAACCCAGGATCCACGACAGCAGGCGCCATCGTGCAATGGCTCAGGATGTGGTTCTTGACGCTGGGTGTTTCCACCACTTCGCGATACAGGTCCACAAGAGCCTCGCGGTTCGGGAAGTAGAACGGAGTGGACGTCCCGATCTGGCCCCAGATGAACATGTCCTCGGTGGCGAGCGAAATCTGGTCATTGCCGTCTCGCACATTGGCGCGAACGGCGTTCATGATGCTGTCTTTGGGGAAATCGAACTGCGGATTCAGGTCCGGCACGCAGAAGTTGCAACGGCGTCCGCATCCGGTGGTCATCTCAACGACGCCGAAAGTGGTGCGCTTGTCCGGAGTCATCAGCCCGTCGCGCTTCTTCGGATGGGTCACCTGCAGGAACTTGGGAAGTTCCTCGCCGGCGATCGCCGACCGGAACAGCTTCGTCACGTCGTCGGACTCGCTCCGTCCATCCACCACGGTGTCGACGCTCAGCTCCTCGAACTGGTTGGTTTCGGTGATCTGCCAGCCACCCGATCCGCCGACGATCACCTTGAATCCGGCGCGGTGCGGACTGGTCTTGAGCGCGTCGAAGAGCTGGCGTGCGTAGTGTGAATTGATCGGCTCCTTGGAGGATCCGAAAATCGACGCGTAGACGCCGGCGGCGAAGGTCACTCCAAGTGGGTTGTGGGTGGACACGCCCACCACCCGTGTCCGCGGCCCAATGAATTTGGACAGGTCCTCCGGGAAACAGCACACAATGTCGTCCGGCCGGAACTCGCGGAGCAGCGAAGCTTCCAGAAGCCGGATCCCAGCGGGCATGTAGCGCGCCGATCCGTCGGAGTTCCGCTCCAGCTCGCGCCACCGGGGATACTTTTGCGTGATGACCTTCTCCATCTGCTTGGGGAGCGATGCCATCGCCATCTGGATGAAGTAGCCCGCGTGGTCAACGGTTTCAGTTAGGGGCGCGGTGAGTACGATCAGCGTTCCCTCGTCACCGCGGCCGGCCGGTTGGGTCCGGTCCATGTCTGGCGCCTCCTCGATTTCGGGGTGAACTCCGATGGTAACAGACCTGCCGCGACGGCTTCACTCTCCGGCGGTCCGTTGGAGCAGGGCGGTGCAACGGTCCACGACCATCTGTCCGGCATCGGGCGCGACGTGCATCGGCAGCATGTAGGACTGGCACAGCATGTCCGGAACCAGGTACGTCTCCCGCGGCGACCAGCCTTCCGCCGGATAGCACTCCGCGGGCGGGATGTAGCCGATGCAGCCGTTTGAGTACCCGAGGAACTGCGTCTGCGCGAATGGCGATGCGGATTTGGTCCGCCGACCGAGCTCCACCAGCGTTTCGCCCGCCGCCCCGCTTCCCACGCCCACGCTTCCAAGCCCATCGATCCCGGGTCGGTGTGAATCCGTACGAGCACTGCGTACGCGGGTCCGCCGCGCAGGCCCACGAAGCAGTCACCCGCCTGACCGCCGCCATCAGCAAGGATATTCAGCGGAGAGAGGAGACATTCGCCTTCTCCACCCTGGCCCAATCCAGGTGGCCGTCCGATCGCGATCGTCTCGACGTGTGTAATGCGCAGCATGTCAAACGATGAGACACTATCGCAATGCCGTGTCGCTTGCAACCGCGTTTAACGCGCCGCTGTCTCTCGCACTCCGCCGCGCTTCAACGCCGCCGAATCCAGCACCCACTTCCGCAAGATCTGGTATCCGCGGTCTTCAGGATTGTAGCGGCGCCCACCCTGGTGCCCGTCCTCCTTGCCCGTTTGCACGTTCAACGGTTTCCGCAGCAGCTTCGAGTTCTCGACATCGCCCTCGTTCACGCGCTCCAGTAGGATCCGGTAGTTGGCCCACGTATCGCGGAGCGTCATGAATCCGCGATTGTCCGCCGGCTTCAACTCCATCGAAGGCACACGTCCCGCGACGCCATGGCAGGTGAGGCAGGCGCTTTCATCCTCCCGGTTGCCACGCTGGAATTCAGGGATCACCCAATCACGAAAATACTCGTAATTGGCGCGCCACTCTGTGCTGAGAGCCTGCGCCTCGGGCGGATCCTGCTCATAGAGCGCCGGTTGAACCGGCTGCAATGCGGTCCGCACTGCCGGATGGTTGCGCACGATCGAGCTTGAAGCCGCCAGCGACACCGCCGCGTCCCGCAGCCGCCGGTCAACAACCGACGTCTGCCGTGTGCCGATCTGGCGCGCTACCAACTCCGCCGCCCGGTCCCGCACCGCGCGATGTGCATCCGGTCCCTGCGCCGCTCCGCGAACCTCCGGAACCGGCGTGTCCCACGTCAACAGCCACCGTGCGCTTTCAAGCCACAGCATTTCCTCCATCGGAGTCCGGTGGCGCGACGGCAGCCGCGCGACCAGGGCCGCGGTCTGCAAGTCAGGATTGGAGTGGATCACGCGCGCCATGCTCCGCGCCAGGAACCAATCGCGGCTGTCCTTGTCCATCTGGAGCAGCTCGCGCGTGTTCTCCTCCAGTCTGCCGCGTTCCTCGGGGAAGTCCGGCAGTAACAGGTTGTAGAAGACGCTCTGCTGCTCTTCGGTCTTCGGCATGTTCCACCGCGCTCGCGCGAACAACCGCAGGATCGGATTCACCAATTCCGCCCGGCGCTCCGGCTCCCCGGCGCCGCGGGTTACTTGCTCCATCAGCGGCTCAACGAATTCCTGCGCGGCGTTCAGCGTGATCACGCGCGGATCCGCAATTGACGTGGCCGCGAGAGTCCGCAGCTCCGGCGCGCCGTTGGTCGAATAATCGAGCAGCTTCTTCTGCAACGGATCATGGATCACGTTCGCCGCCGACTCGAGCGCCAGCTTCAGCATGTCTTGGGGAGAGCCCGCCGGCAGCGCGCTCCAGTAGTGGCCCACCGCCTTGCCCACCGCTTCGCTGCTCTTCGCCGTGACGTATCCCATCTGGCCCGGACCGCCGTCGCCGCCCGCCTGATTGTAGAACGTTGCGGCGATGTTCACCACGCGCCGCACCAGCAGTGGACTCGGATTCCGGTCCATCTTCGCGCTCAAGCGCTCAAACAGCCGCGTCAACTCCGGATACTGATGCTCCTTGCTGCCGTTCGCCCGCTGTCCGTTGGCGATGAACAGCGCCTCTGTCTGATAGCGCTTGGCGTTTTCCGCCAACGCCGACGGCTCGTCGCGTTCGAGCATTTCCAAGAACGCAGCATTCAGATCCTCGCGCACGGGCGGATTCCATACCCACCAGTTCCATGCAGCGCGCGAAGCCCAGGCGCGGGCCGCCGGATGTGGATCTTCGATCATGAGCTTCCGCAGCGCTTGTGTGAGCCGGGGCCACACCACTGCTGAGTGCGTCATCACGCCGTCGGCGCGCATCACCAGAGCACCCGCCGCCCACTCGCGTGTCAAGTCGCCGGACGAGGATAGTGCCGGAAAGAGACGGTCCCAGCCCTTATCGTCGAGCAGCGTCTGCCGGAGTCCCCATCGCGCGGACTCGCGGACCATCTTCACGGGATCGCTCAAACCGGCGATCTGCGCATCCACGCCACGTTCGTCGTGCAGCGCTCCCAGTGCAACGTACGCCCAGTACCGTACCAGCGGACTCTCATGCCGCGACGCTGTCATCGCCAGATCCACGTTTGAGCGTTCTTCCGGAGAAAGTCCGGTTTGCGCGAGGGCACGCAGCCGCGCGACCGTGCCGGTGAGGGGCTCTCCCGGGCGCGCCTCAAACTGCGCCCGCGTGGGCCGCGGGTCGTTCACGGGATACAGGCGAGCCAGCGCATGCAGCGTGTACGCCGTGGTCACGAATCCCGTCAGTGCATGCTGGTTCCAGCGTCCGAACGGATCCTGCCGCGCCAGCAGTGCCCGCACTCCTTTGCTCACATGCGGATCCGAGGTTCCGGCACCCAGCGAATGCAGCGCCGACAACGCGAGCGCAGTCGGCGCCGGATCCTCGTCCTTCTCATCGGCCTTCACTTTCCAGGAGTAGGAGGCGGTGTCGAGCGTGCCCGGATCGAACTGCCACATGCCGTTCGGACGCTGCAGTTGCCGCAACCGGCGGGCATCTTCAGCCACCTGCGCTCCAATCTGGACCATGAAGTTCTTCGCTTCCTGTGATTCCTCACGCAGCGCCACGTAGTCACGCGGGAAGACTTCGCGGTAGAAGAGGATCCGGTTTGAAAGGTCATCTGAGAACCGCGGACCAATCGACATCATCTTGCGCGCGTTGTCTTCGAGCGCATCGAGGTACTTCGGATTCCGCGTGTTCTTCCAGGCCCGCAGCAGGATCTCGCCGGCGAAGCGGTAGACCAACGCCTGCCCGATGTTCGATCCCGGCCCGGCGGCGTTGATGCCGCTTGGATCGTTCGACTGCAGGACGAAATTTGCGGCGCGAATCTGCTGCGCCGAATGCAGCCTCCGCGGAAGCACCATCCCTTCGAGCGTGGTCACGTTATAGCCGGCCACGCGCGTGCCGGCTGGCCCATCGCCCAGGTCCAGCGGGGCCAGGCTTGTGTTGTTCGCCGCTTCGGCCAGCGTGTTCGTGGGACGCATCGATTCATAAGCGAGATTCATCAGATGCCGGAAGTTCACGATGTTCTCGATGCGGTACCCGTGCTTCAGCGGACCGGATGGGCCCCACACGCCTGACTGTGTATGGCAGCTCATGCAGTGTGAGCCCAGCAGGCTGCCGGTGTCGCGAATCCTGCGGTCCACCGCGGCTCCGCGCGGACGGTTCAACAGCCATGCGTCCACCTGGCCCAGGTGATCGTACATCGCCTGGCGTACGGCGTCGCGCGGATCGGTGTATGGCGCGGGGCGGCGGATGCGGAGCTCTACTTCGTAGCCCGGAGAGTTCGACTCCACTTTCAGGAAGTAGACGCCGCCTGGTTTCAGCGTGCGCGACATCGCGGTCCTGTGGCCTTCCGTCTGCTGGTGCACACGTTCGTTGGGATTGGCTCCCTCGCGGTATTCTTTGCCGTCACCGGTGTAGAACTGAAGCTGGGCGACCACGAACGGATCCGGCAATCCCAAGTTCGCCGTGAACAGCCGCGGTTCAGAGCCCGCGAATTCGATGCGGAACCAGTCGATGCCGCTCGTCCCGATGTCGCCGTTGTCAAAATACTCCGTGTCGTCGGCGCCGCCCGTAATGTGGAGTGTCTCGGCATCGCCGCTTGCCCCGAGCCGCACCGGCTGTGCCTCGGCGATGGAATTGTTCGGCTCGGCTTCAAGGATCATGCCCCGGCTGGGCGCACCCGGATTCACAGCCTTGATCCACGCGCGCATGCTCACGGATTTCCCCGCGGGCCACGGTGTCAACGTGGGAAACGGACTCAGCTTTTCGACGGTCCCCGATTCGCGCCAGCGCGGCTTGTTGAACAGCGCCTGTTCGTTCTCCACTTTGGACAGCTTGAGCGTGTAACTGCCGGCCTTGGGCGCGCGGAAGAGGATGAAGAAGTCCGGGTCGAACGCGTGGATCACCTTACGGAATCCAGGCCATTCGACGGCGATTCGTCCGTTGGCCGGAAGCTCTGATGGCGTGGGAACGCCGGCATACACTTCGACTGTCTGTCCGGCTGACAGATTCATCGTTCGCGTATGCGTGCCGCTGAAGGGGAACTCCTGTGCGGAAGCCGTGAACGCCGAGAGAAGCAGGAAATGACGGATCATTGGAACATCTGAAATCGTATCAGACAGCCGCGTTCTGGCCGGAGTGTGATAGGGCGGGGGAGGTGAATGACGGTCAAGACTCCACTGGTGCCCGCGAAATCAAGCCCACGCCAGCCAGCACCAACAGCGCCCCAACCACTTGCATCATTGTCAGCGGCTCGTCCAAAAACACCGACGCCATCAGGATCGTCAACACCGGACCAATCGTGCTGCACACCGCCACCATCGCCGGACTGATCCGCTTCAGCGCCTGGACCACGCAGATGATCGGCACCACCGTCGACACCACGGCCAGTGCCAATGACATCCAATACACACGCGGCGGATGAACCAACTGCGACAGCGGACGCGTCAACACGAACTGCGTACCCATCATGAGTCCCGCCAGAATCACCACCCATGCAGTGAACCGCTGTGACCCAATCCGCAGGACCACATGCTTGCTGCCCAACAAGTAGAACGAATACACCACCGAGGCGCCGAACACCAGCAGTGAACCCTTCCACACCATGGGCCCCGGCCCCACGAATCGCATGTCGTTCACAAAGCTCATCGCGATTCCGAAAAACGACAACGCCAGTGAAGCGATGTCGCGTCCTCGCACGGGCTGCCGCGTCCACACGGCGGAGATGAGCAGCACCCACGCCGGATAAGTGAACAGGATGATCCGCTCGAGCGCGGCTGAGATGTACTCGAGCCCCCAAAAATCGAGATAGGTCGACGCGTAATAGCCGACGAACGCCAGCCACACGAGCCACATCCAATCCCCGCGCGACAACGGCGGGCGCGACGCATCCCGGCTCGCCCGCCAGGCGATCAGCGCGAAAAACGGCGCCGAAAACAACATCCGCAGCGTGAGCAGGACCGTCGCATCGATCTTCGCACCCGCATAGGCGAGCTTCACGAAAATCGCCTTCCCGGAAAATCCGAGCGCCGAAACAATTGCGAAGGTGACCCCGAGGTAATGATCGCGCCGCGCCTGCCCGGTCACTCCGGAAACAGCTCCGCGGCGTTGCCATGAAACACGGCTTCCACTTCAGAGTCGTTCAGACCCAGATGCAGGCACGCGAGCTTCAACGCACGCAGTTCCTCGATCCCGGCAAGTGCGATGCGGATGTTGCCATAAGAAGCATCAAGCCGGGTATTCTCCGGCGTCAGCCACAGGAACGAATCCCCCAGCGCGACACAGCGCGTACGCAAGTGAGTCACCGGGAAATCAGATCCATAGAGAATGCGCGATGCACCCAGCGTCCGGCCGATTGCCTCGATCGCACCCCCGTCCGTGATGGCCGACGTGTCACACCAGACGTTCGTCAGCCCCTGCAGCGCCCCAATGCCTTCCACCGTATGATGCGGATTGAATCCACGCGCCGCATGGGCCAGGATCATCCGCATGTCCGGGAACCGTTCGCACAGCCAGCGGATCTGCTGCTGGTTCACCGGATCCGCCATTGCCCGGGCGCGGACCATGTGCAGTGTGATGCTGAGCCGTTCCTCATGCGCGATGCGCACGTGCGCCGCGGGCAAGTAGTCGAGCACCGGCGCTTCCCACGTTGGCTTTGACGGGGAATAAATGTGATAGCACTTCAGCCCCACGAACCCATGCTCGCGGACCTGCTGCCGGATCCACTCCGGATCCATCTCCGGCCGGATCAGCATCTGCCCGCGCGACCTTGTGCCCCGCACCTCGTGCGCGATGAACGCGTTCGCCCGGTCCGTGTCCAGCGCGAGATGAGGAAAAGCGAAGAACAGCCCATCAACATGGCGTCCCGGATGAATCTGGTCCATGCGTGCGCGAAACCCTGCGAGCCCCGCCACTTTTGGGCCGTCGGTCAACCATCCGGGCCGGTCGCGCGCGAACTGGTCCTCGGCGTACAAGTGCGCGTGCGCATCGAAGAGCCGGTCCGGCACAAAGGAATTCAACTCACGCGCGAAGATCTCCTGGTCCTCGGCGCTGACTTGCCAGTCCATCACGCAAACCTCAGCGAGTACAGATCTGCGTCTTTCATCACGAACCGCAATTGGACCGGACGGCCCGCGAGCCGGCTCATATCCGGCGCGCCTTTCCATCGCACCTCCCGGTCGAGTTGATCGCCGATCAGCTCCACCGCGTCGTCCAGCGTGAATCCGGGCACCGGCGCGCCGCGCTCATCGCGGATCTCCACGCGGACTCCCCCAGGCGCCGAGGTCGCGAAGTTCACGAGCAGCCGCGATCCCGTGAACCTGAGCGCCTTCGTCGTCATCTCGCCGCCCCCATACGGCGCATGCACGGAAGCGAACCCGTCGGTCCGCAGCGTGTACCGCCGCAGATAGATGCTTGGCTGGCCGTAGTTGCGCATCACGTAGAACGCCATCTCGCCGTCGCCCGCGGGCAGGATGTTCAACGCCGGATAGTTCGAGCGCGACACCCAGTTCTGCACACCGAATCCCGGCCGCAGAAACGCTTCGAGGAAGGTGCGGTCATAGCGCAGGCCGCCTCGCGTGGAAAGCATCACCGCGTCGGAGCAGTCCTTGAAATATCCCGGATCCACGTTCACCGCGCGCGCTTCTTCATCGGTGAGCACCTGCCGGTTCGGCAGGAACCGCGCGCACAGTGCAATGTAGATGTGAGGCGCTCGAAAATACGGACTCGTCTGGTTGGTATACAAATGCTCCGGTGGCGCGTCGCCGAACACCATCTCCTCCGGCTTGCTCCAGTTCAGGAAATCACTGCTCGTGCAGCGCGACACCCAGCGGTACCCCGTGCCACCGATTTTCTTGAACGTCCGGAAAAAGCAAACGTACTGCTGCTCGCTCTCTGACCAAAACGCGAGATTCTGCGAATCGAATGCTCCCTCGGTGATCACTGGCTGCTCGCGCACTTTCGTCCACCGGATTCCGTCGGCGGATTGATAGGCGATCAGACCCGTCTTCCGCGATCCCGCCAGCGCCTTGTAGCGCTGCGATTCCGCTACTCCGGGCCGCGTGTCGAGGACGGGACAAAAATTGTGCTGCAGCGGCGGCGTGCCCGCCAGGATCACGTTGTTCTTGCGCGTCCCGTGGATCTCATAAAAGCCCAGGTCCGGCCGCGTGAAGTGGATCCCGTCCTTCGACTCCGCGTAGCAGGTTACCTCGTCAATCCGGCCGTCCTGTCCGACTGTTGGAACGCCGCGATAGTAGAGGCGCGTGAGCCCGCCATCGCGGATCACCGTCGCGTAGGCCGAAAAGCGGCCCTCCCACGGGCGGTTCAACTCGATCACAGGACCGGTGTCGTGCGGCAACGCGAGTTGAAGCGAGGTCCCTCGCATCTCCCCAATCAAGAACCGGTCAACGAACAATTCGCGTCGCGAGCCGATGTCCGCCACCGTCTGTGCGCGCGCCTGCATGGAAGCCACCAATGTGGTGGAGAAGAGATCCCTTCGTGTCATGTGCCTTTCCTTAACTTAACGGATGCGGATCCGGGCAAATTGAATATCACCCCATTGCTCGGAATCCGCGATCCCGATATCTGAGTAGACCACAGCGAGCGTCCCGTCTCCGAGCTGTGCTACCGATGGATAGCTCACCTGCCGGCGTGGCTCGCCGGAGCCGCCACGCCATTCGGGCGCTGTCGCCAACACCAGTGGCGGACCCCAAGTCTCGCCTTCATCGTCCGAAACCCGCATCGTGACCGGGCTCCGCGGTCCGGTGGATGCGTCATGCGTGAGCAGCAGCCGCCCATCCCGCAACCGGAACAGGCTGTGTGAGGACCGCGCTGCCGGAATCGAGCTGCGCTCGGGCTTGGACCACGTCTCACCCTTGTCGCGCGAAACCGTCCGCCACAAGGTGCCGCCGCCCGTGCGCAGGAACATCAACACCGCGCCGGAATTCGTCTCCGCGATCGTCGGCTCGTCGTTCCCCATTGGCGTCGCGATCGCGCCATGGCGCTTCCACGTCCGCCCGCCATCCACGGACTTGAGCATACCAGTCTCAGCGCCGCGAAGCTTGGCCACTGGCAACAGCAGCTCTCCGCTCGTCAACTTGATCCCGTTGTTGCGGCAGTTGAATCCCGCTTCGATCTGCGCGGCTTCCGCCGCCGACCAGGTCTTGCCGCCATCGTCTGAATGCCGCTGGTAGATTTGGAACGAATTCTCGCCCACCTTGTTCCGCTCATCGTTGATGAACGGATACCGGATCCAGCGGCCCGCGGAAAAGAACACCCACGCGCGCTGTGAGTCCATCAGCATCGCCGGGTCGAAGTCTGACCGGCGCGGGAAATCGCTGAACACCTCGGCTTTCGTCCACGTCACGCCCTGATCGCTGGAATACGAGCACAACACCGCCTGGTGCACTGACGCTTCGAACGGACCCGAGAACCAGCACGACATCAACCGCCCGCCAGGCAGCACCCCGATATTCGCGGCGTGGTTGAACCCGAAGCGGTTCTCCAACGAATATGGATCGCGGTTCGGATACGCGTAAACGGTGGATCGCGACATGAGCTCGGGCGCCTTCACTCCAGGCGCCTCAACGTCGCGGTTCGGCTTGCTCCAGATCACGCGCGCGATGAAAGTCGCACCTTCGGCGCCACGCTGGCGGGCCTGCGGACTGAACATCCCCTCCGTATCCGTCACCCACGATTCGCCGCTCGTGATCGTCGCCGCGCCGAAATTGCCGAGCGTCGCTCCACGCTCCGGCATCAGGATCTTCTCCGTTGCACGCATCACGCGCAGCTTTGTCTCATCCACCTGCGCGATGAACAAGGGCGCCCGATGCCGCATGATGTGATCGTTGTTCGCGCCGCGACGCGTGTACGCCAAAAACAGCCCGTCGCTGTGCGACAGCCAATGCTGCTGTGTGTTGTAGCTGCCGAGCTCGGATCCGTCATCGAACCGCCAGGGCTGAATCGGCGCGTAGTCGAGCCCATCGGCGCCCGACGTCACGTATCCGCGCAGATCGTTCCGCACCGTCAAGTAGTAACGCCCCTGAAACCGGACGACGGACGGCTCAACGAGTCCGCGCACTTCGTTCAACACGTGCTCGCTGCCGTGCCGCTGATAGGCCAGCTCCGATCCGTCGAACCCGAACCGCGCCACCGTCACCCAGTGCGGCTCTTTCGCGTTCGGACCGTTGTAGAAGGGCAGCAGCACGGTGCCATCCTCCATCTCCAGCCACTGCGCGCATGCACTCCGCGCGAAATCGAACTTCGTTCCCGGCGGCATCCGGACCGTCTTCCAGCGGCTCCACTTCCGCGCCACCGGATCAAACACCGCATACGCCGTCTGGTGCGACCTCGCACGGTCATCCAACTGCTCGCCCTTCTTGCTGTATCGGACCTGCGCCCCCACGGCGATCAGCTTGCCCGACGCCCTATGCCAGCCCGGCGTCACATCCGCCACCGCGATGTCGACACCCGCGCTCTCCGTCATCCAGCCCAGTTCGGGAATCTCCACTGGACCCGTCCACGGCTGGCCCGGGCCGCGCGCCGTCATCATGTACAGCCCCGAGTAGTAGTCCGAAACGCGCAGATGCTTCTGGATCGTCAGCATCACGCCAAAGCCCGGAATCATCGCCGGCCGGGGATGGAACCACTGCCAGTCCGGATGATCCGACTTGACGGCCGTTTCGAGTTTCACTTCAAACGGCAGCGGCTCGGCGGCGCGAATCAGCCCGCTCGAAATCAGGGAAAGGCACACCCAACGTGGCATGCGGCCATTGTAACCTTGCAATATCATGAAGCGTTCATATTTCGCGATTCTTGCCATTATCGTTCTGGCGCTCATGCAGGCCTGCTCCCGTAAATCGGGACCGCCGTACACGCCAGCCGAAGAACAGCAGACCTTCCGGCTCCCCTCTGGATTCCGCATGGAACTGGTGGCCGCCGAGCCCGACGTTATCGATCCGGTCGCGATGACGTTCGACGAAGCCGGCCGGATCTACGCCGTCGAGATGCGCGACTACCCGATGGGCGACGGACCTCCAGGCCGCATCCGCCTGTTGGAGGACCGCGACGGCGACGGCCGCTACGAACACTCCACGGTCTTCGCCGACAACCTGCAGCTTCCGAACGGCGTGATGCGCTGGCGCAAGGGGATCCTGGTCACCTCGACCCCAGACATCCTCTACTTCGAGGACTCCGATGGCGACGGCAAGGCGGACAAGCGCAAGGTGGTGCTCACCGGATTCGCGTCGCAGAATCCACAACTGCGCCTCAACGGTCCGCAGTATGGAATCGACAACTGGATCTACGCCGCCTACACACGCCTCACCACCGCGCGCCGCTATGCGAAGGAGTTCGGCGACAAGGGACAACCAATTCGCTTCCCGGACCGGCCGGACATCAAGCCCCTCGACATCCACTCGCGCGACGTCCGCTTCCGTCCCGATGAAGGCAAGCTCGAAGCCCTTGCCGGATTCTCCCAGTTCGGCTGGAGCTTCAACGAATGGGCCGACCGCTTCGTCGTCTGGAACAGCGACCACATCCGCCACGTCCCGCTCGACAGCGCCACAGTGGACCGCAATCCGAACCTCGCCATCGCGCTGCCGATGCACTCCGCCTCCGACCACAAAGCGCAGGCCACTGTGTATCCGGTCACCGAAAATCCCCGCCACATCCACGATTCGCAGATCGGACACTTCACCTCGTCGTGCGGATTGAGCGTCTACGCCGGCGCCAATCTGCCGCCTGATTTCCAGAACAACTCCTTCACCTGCGAGCCGGTCCACAACCTGGTGCACCGCGATATTCTCACGCCCACGGGCGGCAGCTTCACTGCGTCCCGCGCGTATCAGAACAGCGAATTCCTTGCCTCCACCGATGCCTGGTTCCGGCCAGTCTTCACGATGACTGGACCCGACGGAGCGCTCTACGTTGTGGACTACTACCGCCACTCGGTCGAGCACCCGGAGTTCGTGCCGCCGGAGCTTCTCAAGGATCTGGACTTCACCACCAAACCGCAGAAAGGCCGCATCTGGCGCGTGGTTCATGAATCTTCCCAGAAGCGCGCCGCGCCCAAGCTCGGAGAGGCCACTACCGCGCAACTCGTCGAGGCGCTGAGCGACAAGAACCTGTGGTGGCGGATCACCGCCCAACGCCTGCTGGTGGACCGCCAGGCCAAGGACGCCGCGCCCGCCCTCGAAGCGCTCGCGCGCAATGGCGGCACGGGACAAAGCAAAATCCATGCGTTGTGGACCCTCGACGGACTCGGGCTGCTGTCCGACACGCTGATCTCCGCGGCGCTCTCCGACTCCCATCCTGGCGTGAGGCGCCACGGCGTCAAACTCGCACGAAAGGCGCACCAATCCGCCGTGCTCGCGTTGGCGGGCGACGCGAATCCCCAAGTCCGCTATGAAGCCGCGATCTCGATCGCCGCCATGCCGGAACAGACCGCGTTTGCCCCCCTGCTCAAGATCGCCCTCGCCGATCCCGGCGACCAGTGGCTGCAAGTCGTCGCGCTCAGCAACGCGCGGACCACGTCCCTGCGCTGGTTCGAAGCTCTCGCGAAACAACCAAAGCCAGAGGTGAGTTTTGTACACCGCGCGGCCTCGCTGATCGGCAATCGCGGTGCTGACCCGGAAATCGCCGCCGTGATCCGCTCCGGATCCGAGCCCGCGCTGCAAGGCCTCGCCGAGGGAGTCGCGGCTTCGTCCAGCCTCACCGGCGCGCGTCCACAAGCGCAAGCGGCGATCCTCGGCCTGCTCGCCAACGCCCGTGGCAAGCAGGCCGATGCCGCCCTCAGGATCGCGTCCGCCCTGCGCGCGAATCCGGCGGCGCTGCTCGCCAACGCCGAAAAGACCGCGGACAATGAATCGGCCTCCGTCGAAGAGCGGACCCACGCGGCTGGCATCATTGGACTCGCAACCGACGGCCGCGTGTCCCGCTACCTCGCGCCCAAGTATCCGGCGGAGGTCCGCGTTGCTGCCACGCGCGCATTGGCCCGGCTCGCCCCGGACACCGCCGCTCCTGCGTTCCTGGAGCAATGGCGCGCGCTCACCGGACCCATGCGCGAAACCGCCATGGCCGCGCTGATGAAGAATCCGAAGACGGTGAACCTTCTGCTCGACGCCGTCGAAAAGAACCAGATTCAGGTCTGGGCGATCGGACAGGCGCGTCTCCGCTCACTCCAACAGCACTCGGACGCGGCGATCCGTGAGCGTGCCACCGCCGTCGCCAAGGCCGCGGGAGGCGACCGCGAGGATGTGTATAAGCGCTACCTTCCCGCGGTCCATCGTGACGGTGATCCAGGCCGCGGCAAGCCCGTGTTCGATCGCGTTTGCGCCGACTGCCACGAGCTGGGCGGAGTGGGCACCGCCGTTGGCCCCGACCTGCGTGGCGTCGTGAAGCGGTACAAAGAAGTGTTGCTCGCCAATATCCTCATGCCGAGTGAGAACATCGAACCCGGCTACGAAGAGTACGTGGTGGAAACGCGCGACGGACGCGTGCTCACCGGCCTACTCTCCAAGGACACTCCATCCAGCATCACGCTGCGCCGTGCCAAGGGCGAAGAGGACGTCGTCCCGCGCTCGCAAATCAAAGAACTGCGCTCCGGCGGCACCTCTCCCATGCCTGACGGGGTTGAGAAGGACATCACCGTGGACCAAATGGCCGACCTCATTGCTTACCTTAAAAGGCCACAGTGAACATGGCGCCTCTCGACAACCTGATCGTGGTCGACTTCTCCCACGCGCTCGCCGGACCCTACTGCACGATGCTCATGGCCGCATACGGCGCTCAGGTCTACAAGATCGAATCCACCGGCTCGGGCGACATGGGCCGGACCTGGGGTCCGCCGTTTCAAGGGGGCGAAGCGTCCTACTTCCTCGGCCTCAACTCCGGGAAGCAGGGCGTCGCCATCAACCTCAAGGATCCGCGCGGACTCGATCTGTGCCGCGACATGGTCCGCCGCGCCGACGTGCTCATCGAAAATTTCCGTCCAGGCACGATGTCGCGTCTGGGCCTCGATTGGCCCGCCGCGCGCACGCTCAACTCCCGGCTCATCTACTGCTCGATCTCGGGCTACGGACAGACCGGCCCGTCGCGCGACGATCCCGCAATGGACCTGATCCTCCAGGCCTCGTCCGGACTCATCAGCACCACCGGCAACAGCGCCACGTCCACGGCACGCTGTGGTCACTCGGTCGCCGACATTACGGCCGGAATGTTCGCTCTCACCGGAGTCCTCATGGCCCTCGAAGCGCGCCACAGGACCGGCATGGGCCAGTTCATCGACGTTTCGATGCTCGACGGAATGATCTCGGCGATGGCGTCGAACTACGCCTATATGTTCGGTTCCGGAACCGTCCCCACGCCCCTTGGCACGGCCTTCGCGACCATCGTTCCGTATGCCTGTTTCCCCACCGCCGATGGCGAAATGGCGATCGCCGTTGCAAGCGAAAAACTCTGGACCCTGTTCTGCGCAGCCGTCGAACACCCGGAGTGGGAGCATGATCCACGCTTTGCCACCAATCGCGATCGTGTCGCCAACCGCGGCATCCTGGAGCCCATGGTCACGGAAGTCCTCCGGTATCGTACCTCGACGGAATGGACTGGGCTGTTCTGCAAGCACGGCGTGCCGTGCGCGGCTGTGCGGAATCTGCGCCAAGTCGCCGACGATCCCCATGCCGCGCACCGCGAAATGTTCCCCGTGCTCGGCCATCCCACCGCGGGCCCGGTTCGCGTCACCGGCGTGCCCATCAAGTTCAGTGAAACACCGGGAGGCATCAAGAGCGCCGCGCCCGTTTCCGGACAACACACGCGCGAAGCTCTCGCCGGACTCCTCGGTCTCGGCGCGGAGCGAATCGGCGAATTGGCGCGGGCGGGAGTCATCCATTGCGCGCATTGAGCGCAGCCGCGCTTCTGCTCGTCTCTTGCGGACGCGACGCCAGCCATCCACCCTTCCCGCCCGATGTCTCCATTCGCCACATGAAACTCGAGCCCGGCTGGAGCATCGCGCCATTCGCCGCCGAACCGATGGTGGTGGCGCCGGTCGCAATGGACTGGGACGAAGACGGGCGCATCTACGTTGTCGAGAACCCCGGATATCCACTCAACGTGGAAGGCCGCGTGGGCCGCGTCAAGATGCTCGAAGACTCGAACAACGATGGAACTCCGGACCGCGCCACCGTGTTCGCCGAGGGCCTCGTGCTTCCCACCGGCGTGATGCGCTGGAAGAACGGCATTCTCGTTACCGACGCGCCGGACATCTGGTACCTCGAGGATTCAAACGGCGACGGTAAGGCTGACATCAAACGCAAGCTGCTCACGGGATTCCCCCTCACCAATCCGCAACACACCGTGAACGGGCTGGTCTACGGCTTGGACAACTGGATCTACATCGCGCACGAGAATCCCACCACCGCGGTGATCTTCAAGGACAAGTTCGGCGACCGCGGCACTGACGTCCATTTTGTTGACCGCCCCACGGCTGTCGTACGCGAGCGCGGACGCAATCTCCGGTTCCGCCCCGATACCTTCGAGATCGAGGCGCTGTCGGGCACGTCTCAGTTCGGCCACGCGTTCGATGAATGGGGCCATCACTTCGTCCAGAACAACTCCAACCCGGCGCGGCATGAAGTGATCGCCGCGCGCTATCTGAAGCGCAATCCGGATCTCGCCTTGCCTTCGTCACTCGAAGACATGCCCGATTACGGCCGTCCCGCGCGCGTGTTCCCCATCGCGCCCCAACTGCGCTTCGAGATGCTCACCAATGTCGGCGAGTTCACGTCGGCCTGCGGACTCACCTATTGGCCAGGTGGATACCTGTTCACTGCCGAGCCCGCGCACAACCTGGTCCATCGCGTGCGCGTTAGTGCCAAAGGTCCCACGTTCGCCGCCAGCCGGACAGCGCCTGACCGCGAATTCCTCGCGTCCACCGACCCATGGTTCCGCCCAGTCAACTTCTACATCGGACCCGACGGCGCCCTCTACATGCTCGATTACTACCGCCTTGTGATCGAACATCCGGAATGGATGTCGCAAGCCCAGTCCAGTCCCAAGGACTTGAACGCAGGCAACGACCGCGGCCGCATCTACCGCCTCACGCCGCCCGGATTCGCGCCCACGCGCCGCGCAATGCCTGGCAAGGCGGATTCTGCCGCTCTGCTGGCCGCGCTCGCCGATCCCAATCCCTGGTGGAGGCGCACCGCACAGCGCCTGATACAGGACCGCCGCCCCGCGTTTGAAACACCCGCATACGAGTCCGTTTCAAGTGCCCCGGGCCGCGTCCACATGCTTTGGACCCTGGAGGGGTTGGGCCGCCTCACGCCGGGGTGGATCACCCAGGCCCTTCGCGACCCTGAAGCCGGCGTCCGTGAGAACGCGATCGTTCTTGCTGAGGCGCGCCCCGCGCTCCACCCGGCGCTCGTGGCGATGGCAAACGACCCCGATCCTCGCGTGCGATTCCAGTTGCTTGCAGCTTTGGGATCCGCGGGCAATGCCCATGCCGTCCGCGGCCGTCTCCTCGACACAGCGCCGGACGACCGTTGGATGCAAGCGGCCGCGCTCACCGCCGGACCCAACGAAGCGCTCGCACTGCTGCCCCGCGCGATGAACAGCGCCTCTTTCGCACGGCTTGTGGGATCCGCGATCGGAACCCGCCGCCAGCCTGCGGAGATCGAGTCCGCCGTCAGCCGGGCCTCACAACCGGGTCCTACAGCTCCTCGCGCTGCACTCCTTGAGGGCCTCGCCGCCGGTGTGAAGCAGCGCATCGAGATCCCCCGTGGACGCCAAGCGCTGGTGGCGTTGGCCGGTTCCGGTGAGCCCGCTTTGCGCCGCGGCGCCTTGCGGATGCTCGAAGCTGCTGGCGCTCCCGCGAACACTCCGCGTCCCAAACTCGCCGCGGCTGCTGCCGATCGCCGCGCCGACGCAATCTGGTTCACGAGCCTCCTTCCCGGCGATCACACTTCGGAGATCCTGCCGTATCTCGACTCCCACCAGCCCGAGGATGTCCAGATTGCCGCCGCCCGCGCGCTGGGGCGCGTAGATGGGGAGCCCATCGGGCGGGAAATCCTGAGGCGATGGCGCGGACTCACACCCTCGGTCCGCCTCGAAGCGGGCGACGCGCTCTACCGCGATCCTGCCCGCGCGCCCCTGATCCTCGCCGCGCTCAAGGGCGGAGAGCTTCCCGCGTGGACCCTGGCCTTCCGCCACCGCCGCCAACTGCAAATGCACCGCGATCCGGAGATCCGCGGCCAGGCCCGGGCCTTGCTTGAATCCGCCGAGGGCGAGCGCGCGGTTGTCGTGCGCAGTTATCAGCCCGCGTTGAATCGCGACGGCAACCCGGGACGTGGCCAGCAAATCTTTGAGGACGTCTGCGCCAAGTGCCACCGTTTCAACGGGCGCGGCGCGGAAGTGGGCCCTGACCTTGCCACTGTCCGCCATCAACCCAAACAAGTGCTCCTCGAAGAGATCCTCGACCCCAGCCGGGCGATCTCGCAGGGATTTGAATCCTATGTCGTCGAGACGACCACCGGCATCACGCTCGACGGCGTGATCGGACCCCAAACAGCAAGCTCCATCACCTTGCGCCAGGAACAAGGCAAGGAAGAAGTCATCCTCCGCAAGGACATCCGGAATATGTACGCCGCCAACCTGTCCGCCATGCCCGCGGATCTCGAAAAACAGATCAGCCCGGACCGGATGGCCGATCTGCTCGCTTATATCAAATCGGCGCCATGAAACATTTACTGCCACTCCTGCTTTTAGCTTCCGCGTCCACTTCCGCCGCCGAGTTTCGTGCGTCCATCGTCAAGATCGACATCACGCCCTCCCAACCCAAGTGGCTGATGGGCTACGGCGCGCGCCAATCCACAGGTGTCCATGACCGGATCCATCACCGCATCCTGGCCCTCGACGATGGACGCACGCCGTTCTATCTCGTCTCCACCGACGTGTGCGTCTTCTCCCCAACCGTCTATGACGACCTCGCCGCGCGCGTCCAAAAAGAAACCGGAATCCCGCCCGCGTCGCTCTGGTGGACTGTCACGCACACGCATTCCGCGCCCGAAGTCGGCCCACCGGGAATCTACGCCGTGCTGCTCAAAGGCCGCTCCGACCACCCGGTAGACCACGAGTACACCAATGAGATCATCGACAAGCTTGTGGCCGGAATCAAGCAGGCGCGGGCCCAACTCGCTCCCGCCCGCATCGCGATTGGAACCGGCATCGCCTTCGCTAACATCAACCGCCGCGCCCGCGACACTGAGGGCCGCATCTCGCTCGGACTCAATCCGGATGGTCCCGCCGACCGGCAGATCGGATTGATTCGCGTCGAGCGCCCGGGCGGAACTCCGATTGCCCTCGCCGCCAACTACGCGATGCATGGCACTGTCCTCGGTGGACGCTGGATGGAAATCAGCGGTGACGCCCAGGGAATCGTCGCTGATTACGTGGAGCGCAAGCTCGGAGCGCCCATGCTCTACATTAACGGAGCCGCGGGCAACATCGCGCCCATCTACAGCGTGTACAACGATCCCAAGAGCGGGCACCTCAACCAGTTCAATGTCCTGCTGGGCGACCGCATCCTCGCCGCGAATAAAACCCTCTCCGGCGCAACGGACCAGGTCTCTCTGTGGGCCGGCGAGAAGATCGTCGAGAGTCCGCGCAAGGCAGGTCTCGGCTGGCCAGGTGACATGCCCACCTACACCCGCACGGATACGGCTGGCCGCGCACTGGTCCGCATGCCCGTGCGATTCGCGCGCATCAACGACACGGTCCTGTGGGGCGGCCCAGTGGAAATGTTCTGCGAGATCGCGATGGAAGTGCGCGCACGCTCGCCTTTCACCAACACGTTCTTCTTCGGCTACACCAACGGCTGGCTCGGATACCTGCCGACGAAAGCCGCTTTCGCCGAGGGCGGATATGAACCCAACACGTCGCCGTTCTCAGACCAGGTGGAGCGTGATCTCACCGAAGCGGTGGTCACCTACTTGGAAGGCATCCCGCGCTGAGCCGCCGCCCTGGGTCTGGCTCAGGCCAACAGCCGGAGGATAAACCGCTCCTGATCCTCCACAAGCTCCGGTTCGGTATTGTTGTGCGCTCGCATCCCCTGAATGATCTTCCGCGGAATACCCATGCCCATGTGTTCCAGGTAGCGGTAGTCTCTCATCACATCCTTGATGAGTTGGTTCCGGGCCGCGCGGGTTCCGGCGCGCATGCGGGCAGGTGTGATGCCATTCGGAAGCCTTCCCGGTGAGATGATCTCCAGCCGGTTGCTGTAGACGGAGAGCTCGATATCCGTGCCCGAGAGCAGGTAGTCCCTGTGGATCAGCGCATTCACGATAGCCTCCCGGAGCGCCTCGTGCGGATAGGCTGGCCGCTCGATCCGTCGTCCGTCCTCGATCACCGTCACCACTGGCGTGTTCCGCCGCACGAACTCGAGGGCCTGTTCGACGAGGCCGTTTTCGACGACAGCGCCGTTTGCGCCGTGGAGGGGCGTCATGGCGCCGCGGAGAGCCAGGCGCTCGCGCGCCGCGTAGTCCTTCTCAGTTCCCGGGTATGCCGCCGCGTCGATTCCGGCCTGCGGGAGAAAGCGATTCGGATTTGTCCCGAAGAGGAGCAGTGCGCCCATCGTAACGCCCTCCTCCGTCATGATCTCCGTGTTCACTAGCAAGTGTTCCCATGCCACGTCATCCTCATCTGGCGGAACCGGCTGCTGGCGTACTCGGGCGAAATAATCCCGCAGCCGCCGACGGTCCAGGGCCGCCAGGGTACCGCCGGAGACGGGCCGCA
>Ga0194132_10000400_pt1 | contig 88987 bp, 79 predicted proteins | sample TA2KigOf80mmetaG_FD_148612 | JGI IMG/M metagenome (GOLD analysis project Ga0194132, IMG submission 148612) | Freshwater microbial communities from Lake Tanganyika, Tanzania - TA2015054 Kigoma Offshore 80m | ecosystem: Environmental > Aquatic > Freshwater > Lake | place: Tanzania: Lake... | reverse complement strand
TGCGGCGCCAGGTCCATGCGGCGCCAGGTCCGCGCGGTCAGGGCGTTTCCATGCCCTTGTCGCGCATGACCTTCGCGGCCTGCGGCGTCGCGAGATGCGCGATCAGTGCGCGCGCGCCGTCGGCGTGTTTCGCTGCGGTGGACACGCCGATTGCGAACACGGTTTTGGACTGGATGCCATCCGGCAGCGGGCCGACGATGTCGATGCCGGGCACCGCCATCAGCTCCGGCAATTGCTGGATGCCGATCTCGACCTCCTTGCGCACGAGATAGTTCCCGATCAGCCCGGCCGGGCCGCCGGGGCCGTAGAGGCACTTCGGCTTCATCGCGTCCGCGATGCCGAGCTGATCGAAAATTTTCACCAGGTTGGCGCCGCTCTGGCCGCCGCCCACGGGATTGCTCATGCCGAGCGATTTCGCCGCCAGCAGCGCGCGCTTGAAGCCCTCGACTGTGGAGATGTCCGGGCGCGGCGCGCCCTTCTGCACCGCGAGCGCCATCGCCGAGCGCGCGATGTCCTTGCGCGTGCCGTCGACGATGCGGCCCTGCTTGATCAGGTCGTCGAGACTCGGGCCGGTGGTGATCGCCGCGTCGCAGAACTCGCCGTCCTCCACCATCTTGGTGATGCGCGCCGACGGCGCGAAGGTGAAAACCGGCGCCAATCCGGTCGCGCGCTCGAACGCCGGCATCAGCTCGTCGATGGACGTCTTCATGGCGGTGGTGCTGAGCACCTTCATTTCGGTCGGCACGGCATGTCCTTAGATTCTGAAAAGGGCGGGCGAAGGAACGGCGTCATTCATCCCACGGGCGGCGTGGCCCGCGCAACGCCCGCCGCCGCGGCCGGCCGATGCGATTGCGACGGCGCTGCGCCAAATTGTCGGACCGGCGCGATACGGGCGGTTTTCGCGGCGATTTGTCCGCTCACGCCGGTGTCACATTTGCGCCATCCGGTTTTCGGCGGTTGCACGGTCCGGCATCGCGTGGGAACAATCGCCCACCCATTCAATTGATGAGTCGGTGGATTCTCATGACGATTGCCCCTCCGGGGATTGACGATGCCTCTCGCCGCGCCCGTGCTTGAGCGCGATGCCGTATTGCCGGGTGCCACGGCGCGCCGTCGCTGGGCGGACGCATTCAAGACCGTGCGCGCCGAGACCGAGCGCCGCGCCGCGCCCCTGTCGCCCGAGGACCAGGGCGTGCAGTCGATGCCCGACGCGAGCCCAACCAAGTGGCATCGCGCGCACACCACCTGGTTCTTCGAGCAGTTCCTGCTGAAAGCTCATGCAACGGACTATCGGGAGTTCGACGAACGCTTCGGCTTCCTGTTCAACTCCTACTACGTCGCCGCGGGGCCGCGGCACGCGCGCCCCGAACGCGGCACCATCACGCGGCCGGACGCGGGCGAGGTCGCGGACTATCGCGCGCACGTCGACGCCGCGGTGCTCGATCTGATCGAGCGCGCGGACGATTCGGCGCTGGCGGCGATCGTGCCGATCGTCGAGATCGGCCTGCATCACGAGCAGCAGCATCAGGAATTGCTCTACACCGACATCCTGCATGCCTTCGCGCAGAACCCGACCAATCCCGCCTACGATCCGCGCTGGCGGCCGCCCGCGGCGCAATCCGGCCGGGACTACGCCGCGTTGCCGGCCGGCATCCGCCGCATCGGCCACGGCGAGGCGGGTTTCTGCTTCGACAACGAGCAACCGGCCCACGACGTGCTGCTGCGCGAGGGAAAGATCGCGCGTCACCTCGTCACCAACGGCGAGTGGCTCGAATTCATCGCCGCCGGCGGCTACGCGCGTCACGAGCTCTGGCTGTCGGACGGCTGGGCCAAGGTCCAGGACGACGGCTGGTGCGCGCCGGGCTACTGGCGCGAGGTCGGCGGTGCGTGGCATTCGCTCACGCTCGCGGGCTTGAAGCCGGTCGATCCCGCCGCGCCGGTCTGCCATGTCAGTTACTATGAGGCCGACGCATTCGCGCGCTGGGCGGGGAAACACCTGCCGAGCGAAGCGGAGTGGGAGGTTGCCGCCCGCGCGGGGCTGCTATACGACGCCTTCGGCGCGGTGTGGCAATGGACCCGCAGCGCCTATCTGCCTTATCCGGCCTATTGCGCGGCCGAAGGCGCGCTCGGCGAGTACAACGGCAAGTTCATGGTCAACCAGATGGTGCTGCGCGGCTCGTCGCTGGCCACGCCCGCGGGGCACGCGCGGCCGAGCTACCGCAACTTCTTCCATCCGCCGGCGCGCTGGCAGTTCAGCGGGCTGCGCCTAGTCGACTACAGCTAAATCAAACCGCAAGGCGAACAAGGCAGGTCCAGGCATGGCAGCGCTGGCACGCAAGACACGCATTTCCGCTTCGGCGGCTGCGGCGGAAGACGCACTCGCGGCGGATGTCGTCGCGGGCCTGACCGCGTCGCCGAAGCGGCTGCCGCCGAAATATTTCTACGACCGCGCGGGCTCCGAACTGTTCGAGCGCATCACTGCGCTGCCGGAGTATTATCCGACGCGCACCGAAATCGGGATTCTCAAGTCGCGCGCGGCGGAGATTGCGGCGTTCGTTCCCGCAGGCGCGGCGCTGGTCGAGTTCGGCGCCGGCTCCTGCACCAAGACGCGCATCCTGCTGTCGGCGGCGAAGGTCGCGGCCTACGTGCCGGTCGACATTTCGGGCGAGTTCCTGAACGCCCAGGCGGACGTTCTGAGGCGCGAATATCCGGACATCGCGATGCTGCCGGTCGCGGCCGACTTCACCGCCCCGTTCGATCTGCCGGCCGAGGCCGCGGCGATGCCTCGCACGGGCTTCTTTCCGGGCTCGACTGTCGGCAACTTCGAGCCGCACGAAGCGGCGGCGTTCCTGCGCCACGCCGGGCGAATTCTCAGTCCGGGCGCGGCGCTGATCGTGGGCGTCGATCTGGTCAAGGACACGGAGTTGCTGAACCGCGCCTACAACGACGCCGAAGGCGTCACCGCGCAGTTCAACCTCAATCTGCTCGCCCGCATCAACCGCGAACTCGGCGCGCGCTTCGATCTTTCGGCCTTCGAGCACCACGCCTTCTTCAACCGCGAGCGTTCGCGGATCGAGATGCACCTTGCGAGCCTGAAGCGCCAGCGCGTCAGCGTGTGCGGCGCACGCATCGACTTCCGCGCCGGCGAAACGATCCACACCGAAAACAGCTACAAGTACACGCTGGAATCGTTCGGAGCGCTGGTGCGCGGGGCAGGCTGGACGACCGCGGCGGTGTGGACGGACGATGAGAAGTTGTTTTCGGTGCATGCGTTGAAGCTCAGCGACGCAGCGCCGGGATCGCGCGTAAAGGAAGCGCCGCCGTCGGGCTGACGGCTGCCGTCATCGCTGCGGATTGAGCTTGCCGATCTCCCCCCACAGCCACCGCGCTGCCGCCGCGGGCGAAGCGTCCGCGCCGCCGCCCCCGGCCCGCAAATTGGCCTGCCGCATGGTCTCGACGTCGATCCTGCCGATCAGCGGCTTCAGCGCCTCGAGCAGCGCGCGGTCGCCGCGCCTCTGCGGCGCGACCAGAAGGATCGCGTCATAGGGCGGGATCGTGTGCCTGGGATCGTCCAGCACCAGCAGGTCGAACTGCACGATGCGGCCGTCGCTGGTGTAGGCCGCGATCACGTCGACGTCGCCGCCCGCCGCCGCCGGATACATGAATTCGGCCTGCATCTGGCGCTGCTCGCGAAAATTGAGCCCGTAGCCGTTGCGGATCGCCGTCCATTCCGGGCGTACGAAGAACTCGAAGTCGCCGCCGACCGACAGATTTCCGGCGTGGCTTGCGAGATCGGCGATGCTCCTGATGCCGAGCGCCTCGGCGCGCTCCCGCTTCATCGCAAGCGCATAGGCGTTCTCGAAGCCGAGCCCGCCGAGCGTGCCGATGCCGTGCGTCGCGGAGAGCCATGCCGAAACCTCGCGCAGCACCTCGACGCGCGGGGCCGAGGCGCTGCGGCGCATCTGCGTCGCCCAGGTCGTGCCCGAATATTCGACATAGACGTCGATCTCGCCGGCCGCGAGCGCCTTGAAGATGACGGTCGATCCCAGGCCCTCGCGCCGCGCGGCCGAAAGCCCCGCCGCGCGCAGGCGGTCCTCGATCAGCGCCGCAAGGATGTACTGCTCGCCGAAGGACTTTGCGCCGACAACGTAAGCCGCGCGCGGCTGCGCCGCGCCCGGCAGCCAGGCCGCCAGCGCAAGCAGCGCCAGTCCGAGCGCGCCCGCGGCGGTCCGCACGCGCTTGCGCCGCGCCACGCCGATCTCGATCAGCGCCAGCAGTTGGTCGACCGCCAGCGCAAACACTGCGGCCGCGACGCAGCCGAACAGCACGAACACCCAGTTCTGGGTCTGCAAGCCCGCGAAGATGTAATTGCCGAGGCTGGTCTGGCCGATCGGCGTCGACAGCGTGGCGGTGCCGATCACCCACACTGCCGAGGTGCGGATGCCCGCCATGATCACCGGCATGGCGAGCGGAAGTTCGACCATGAACAGCGCCTGCCGCCGCGTCATCCCGACTCCGAGCGCGGCTTCCTTCACCGCGGGATCGATGCCGGACAGGCCTGCGACGGTGTTCCGCAGCACCGGAAGCATGCTGTAGAGCGCGAGCGCGAGCACAGCGGGCAGGAACCCGAGTGCGGAAAAACTCACGCCGGTCCAGCGCTCGCTCAGCGCGGCGATGCCAAGCAGCAGCGGATAGAACAGCGCCAGCAGCGCGAGGCCCGGGATCGTCTGCACGATGCTCGCCACGCCGAGCAATGCCCGCCGCAAGCCCGCCCGCCGCATGGCGGCGATCGCGAGCGGCAGGCTGACCGCAAGCCCGAGCGCCAGCGCGGTGACGCTGACCGCCACGTGGCCGCCGAGATAGTCCGGCAGGCGTGCCAGCGCGTCGGCAATTTGCGGATGCAGCGCGCCGTTCACGGTGGCCCGTCCACCAATGCGCGCAGCCGCTCGGCCTGCCGGCGCGGCGTCTCCATCAGGTCGCGCACGTATTCGTCCTGCCCGCCGCCCATCAGGTCGCGCGGCGCGCCGTCCGCGGCGATCCGGCCCGCGCGGATCACCGCGATGCGGTCGGCGAGCAGCAGCGCCTCGGTCATGTCGTGGGTGATCGCCACGGTGGTCAGGCCGAGCGCGTCGTGCAGCGCGCGGTAGTCGCGGCTCAGCGCGTCGCGGGTCAGCGGATCGAGCGCGCCGAACGGCTCGTCCATCAGCACGATCTTCGGCCGCGCCGCGAGCGCGCGTGCGACGCCGACGCGCTGCGCCTGGCCGCCGGACAGTTCGCGCGGCATGCGGCCGCGATAGGCCGCGCGGTCGAGACGCACGAGGTCGAGCAGTTCTTCGACGCGTTCGGCGATGCGCGCCTTGTCCCAGCCCGCGAGCCGCGGCGCGATCGCGACGTTCTCGGCGACCGTCATGTGCGGAAACAGGCCGATGCCCTGGAACACGTAACCGATGCGCCTGCGCAGCGCGACCGGATCGAGCGCGCGCACGTCCTCGCCTTCGACGCGCACCGTGCCTTCGTCCGGGTCGATCAGGCGGTTGATCAGGCGCAGCAGCGTGGTCTTGCCGGAGCCCGACGGACCGACCACGGCGAGGAACTGGCCCGCCGGCACGTCGAGCGTCACGCCGTCGAGCGCGGTGTGCGCGCCGTAGGTCTTGGAGACGTTGTCGAACGCGATCGCGGCAGGCGTGTCGGTCATCGCCGCACGCTATTATGAAGTGTGGCCCGCCGAAACGCGAAAACCGTCGCGCCCTCAAATTGGCGGGGGCCCGGCGGTGTTTCCGCCGAGCCCCCTTATCGTATCAGCCAGCCTGTAAGCCGGGTTCTGTAGGGCGCGGAGCGTGAGCCCCGCGCGTGACGGCCATTCCTCTGCGACGCCGGTTGCCCGGCGCCTGAAGCAACCTACCCGGACCGCGGCCTGGACAAGGCTTGAGGCTTGCGCCCCGGTGCGGTCCCTATTCGGTCTTGCTCCCGGTGGGGTTTGCCGTGCCGTTTCCGTCGCCGGAAACGCGGTGCGCTCTTACCGCACCGTTTCACCCTTGCCTCGGCTGAACACTACGCGCCGCGGCGGTCTGTTCTCTGTGGCACTGTCCCTGGGCTCGCGCCCGCCGGACGTTATCCGGCACCGTCTGTCCATGGAGCCCGGACTTTCCTCCCCGGCCGCCTTTCGGCATTGGCGCGGAGCGGCCGTCCGGCCGACTGACGCCATAGGGATGGGGGCGCGGCGCGCCGCCGTCAAGAGGCGGCGGGAAGGGGATTGCCGGAACCGGGCTTTGGCGCGTCCGGCTTTGCGGCGTTTTGCGCGGTACCCTGGAACTCGCGCGCCACCAGGAGCTTGCGCAGCGTCTCGCGCGTCGAGGCGTCGGTCAGGCCATCGACCAGCGCCGGCCGGAAGTGGCGCTGGAACGCGATGACGGCCTCGCGGGTGAGGGGATCGTATTGCGCGGTCGGTTCGACGCCGTAGCCGTAGTCGATCAGCGCCCTTTGCAGGTCGGCGACCATATCGCCGCTGTCGCCGGCCTGGAGCTTCGGCGAGTCCGTAATCGGCGCCGGTTCGACCCATAGCCCGACGCCGGATTGCGCCAGCCGCTTCCACGGAAATTTTTCGCCGGGGTCCTGCTTTCGGCTCGGCGCCACGTCGGAGTGCGCGACCACGTTCTCGGGCCGGATGATGTTGCGGGTGAAGATCGCGCGGCACAGCATGATGACGGCCGCAATCTGCCGCTTGGGAAAGTCCGGATAGCCGAAATCGTGGCCCGGATTGCAGATCTCGATGCCGATGGAGCGTGAATTGATGTCGGCGTCGCCGTTCCAGGACGACACGCCGGCATGCCAGGCGCGCTTGGCCTCGGGCACCATCTGCACGACGCCGCCGTTCTCCAGCACCACATAGTGCGAGGACACCCGCGCCTTGGTGTCGCGCAGGCGGTCGATGGCGTCGTGCGAGAACTGCATCCCGGTATAATGCAGGACGATCATGTCCGGCCGAGCGAGGCCGGTGCGTTCGTCGAAATTCGGGGAGGGCTCGACGCGTTCGACGATGCTGGAGTCGGGGACAAATGCGGCAGACATGCCCCGACAATAAAACAAAAATCTTAAGGGATGGAACTGTGCCGTTGTGCCCGATTGGAACCGCTCAAGGCTCAAAACGCATCGGCCCGGACCGGCGGAGGCCGCCGTCCGGGCCGAGGCATTGCACGTTATGCCGGTAGAACCGGCCTGCCGCAGCTAGCGCGCGCCGGCGCCGCCGGGCGCGGGTCGCGCCGTGCCGCCGCCCATGCCGGTCGTGCTGCGCGGCTCCTTGTACGGCTCGAAGCTCGCGGCCTTCTGGAGCTGCTCCTTGGTCATGGACAGCCTCAGCTTGTCGGACTCGTTCTTCGACTTGTCGCCCGGGACCGCCTCGAAGGCGCTCGGGGCGAGCGCGACGTTCTTTGAGCCGATGCCGAGGAAGCCGCCCACGCCGACCACGTAGGCTTCGATCTTGCCGGTCTTGTCGAACAGGATGTCGGACACATCGCCGATCTTCTGGTTGTCGGCGCCGATCACGTCGGTGCCGTTGAACGACGAGAACAGCAGTTGGTCGGGACGCTGGGTGTTGACGAACGTGGCCTGGGCCTGACCCGGCTGCGCCGCGGCTGGCGCCCTGGTCATGTCCTGAGCCTTGGTGTCCGGCATTGCCTTGGTTTCCGGCGCCTTCGGCGCGGGCTGGCTGGCCGCGGGCGGCGGTGCTGTGGGCGCCTTCGCCGGCGGGCTCGCCTGCTGCGCCGCAGCTGTGCCGGCCATCAGCGCGGACGCCGCGGTGGCGACGATGAGTTTCTTCAGCATGGATTCCTCCTTGGGATGAGTTGCGGGAGTGCCCGGCCGTTGCGGCCGGATCGCTCGGAGCGGACGCAATCGAACGCGATCCCGCCGATAACGCGCGATGGCGTGCAGTGTTCCGGTGCGGCGGCGCGTTCCGAATCGTTTGTCTGCATTCCAGACACTTGCGAATGCAGCGAGGCCGCGCACTTGTGCGGACGACAGGTTCGATCCGGATCGGATGTCGCGGCCGGCGTTCGGTGCGATACGGAGTCCGGAACGGGGCGCGGAACTCCGATGCGTATTAAGGCGCGCGCAACATCAACGCGCAGCTGCGCCCGGCGGTTCCCCGGAAAGCGGAATGCCGCCGCATTGCAAACGATTCCTTAACATTAAGCGCCGTTAATACCTTCGGGGTTCGGTTCCCGGCGGGGCGCCGCGCCCGGCCGCGCCCGCTGCGCCCCGGACAGTGCCAAGATGTCTCTAAGCCTTTTGAAAATCTCGCGAATTGATACGAGGCATCGACAGCATGGAGTGCGTCTTGGCGACTTCGGACCGGTCGTGCTGCGCAGCGCCGCTTCGTCGGGGATTCGCTGCTGCGAAACCGTCCGGTGCCGCGCGCGGAGCACCGGGCTGATGGCGCGCGCCGGCGGAACGCACGAATCCGATGTTCGGCACGTGCCTGTGCTGGCGCGCGAGGCTGTCGGCTTCCTCGATGTCCGCGCCGGCGGACTCTATATCGACGGCACCTTCGGCGCCGGCGGCTATACGCGCCTGCTGCTGGAAACGCCGGGTGCAACGGCGATCGCCATCGACCGCGATCGAAACGCCATCGCGGGCGGCACGGGTCTCGTCGACAGCGCCGACGGTCGCCTGACGCTGGTCGAGGAACGCTTTTCTGCGCTCGACGATGTCGCGCGCCGGTTCGGGCATGCGGCGGTCGACGGCGTCGTGCTCGATCTCGGCGTGTCGTCGATGCAGCTCGACGAAGCCGAACGCGGCTTCTCGTTTCGCAACGACGGCCCGCTGGACATGCGCATGGGCGGGGAGGGGCCGAGCGCCGCCGATGTGGTCGCGCACGCCTCCGAACGCGATCTTGCCGACATCATCTACCGACTCGGCGACGAGCGGCGCTCGCGTGCGGTGGCGCGCGCCATCGCGGCCGCGCGTGCGGCACAGCCGATCCGCACCACCCGCGCGCTGGCCGAGATCGTCGCGCGCGCGGTGCCGGGGCGCCCCGGCGGCATCCATCCGGCGACGCGGACGTTTCAGGCGCTGCGCATTTTCGTCAACGAGGAACTCGAAGAACTGGCGGCGGGGCTTGCCGCGGCCGAACGCATTCTCAAGCCCGGCGGGCGGCTCGCGGTGGTGAGCTTCCATTCGCTCGAAGACCGCATCGTCAAGAGCTTCCTCGCCGCGCGCTCCGGCGCGCCCGCGGTGTCGCGGCACGTTCCCGAGGTTGCGGCGGCGGCGCCGAGCTTCAAGCTTCTGACTCGCAAGCCGGTCGAACCGGGGGAGGCGGAAGTTGCCGCCAATCCGCGTGCGCGATCCGCCAGGCTGCGCGCCGCCGAACGCACCGGCGCGCCCGCGCATGTCGCCGATGCCGATACGCTGCTGCCGCACCTGCCATCGTTGTCCGACGTGGCGAGGCCGCGATGAGCATGCGCCTCCTCAACGTCTGTGTCCTGATCCTGCTCGTGGTCGCTGCGATCATGGTCTACGAGATCAAGTTCGAATCGACGCTGCGCGCCGAACGCGTCGCCAAGATGCGTGCCGACGTGCGGCGCGAGCGCGACGCCATCGCCGCACTGCGCGCGGAATGGTCGGCGCTGGAAAACCCGGCCCGCGTGCAGGGCCTGGTGCGGCGGCACATGCCGCTCGGGCCCGCGCAGCCGACGCAGTTCGACTCGCTCGACCGGCTGCCGGCGCGTCCGCCGACCGTGGTCAAGCCGCCGCGCGAGGACGCCATCGCCACAATGATCGAAAACCCGGACTTCACGCCGCCGACCGGCAGCGTGTTCGCGCCGGGCCGGTTCGACGCAAGGTGACGGCGATGGAGTCTCCCGCGCAAACCGGTTCGCAATCGGCCGCCGCGCCTTCCGCCGAGCCGTGGCGCCGCCGCTTCATGCGCACGATGCTGTACGGCCGCAACGTCGACCGCGCCGCCAAGGCCAAGGCTCGCGTTGGGCTCGCGATCGCCGGCTTCTCCGTCCTCTATGCGATCATCGCGGTGCGGCTCGTGATGTTCGCGGTCGTGCCGGAAAGCAACATCGCGCGGCGCACCGTGACCAAGGACGCGGTCGCGACCGCGCGTCCCGACATCCTCGATCGCAACGGCATGATTCTGGCGACCGACGTGCGCACGCCGTCGCTGTTCGCCGAGCCGCGCCGCATCATCGATGTCGACGAGGCGGTTGAACTGCTGACCGCCGTCGTGCCCGACCTCGACTCCAACGAATTGCGCGACCGGATCAGCACGCGGCGCGGCTTCGCCTGGCTCAAGCGCGAGATCACCGCCAAGCAGCAGCAGGACATCTGGCGGCTCGGACTGCCGGGTGTCGGCTTCCTGTCCGAGAACAAGCGCGTCTATCCGAACCACGCCGAGGTTTCGCACCTGATCGGCCACGTCAACATCGACAACCAGGGCATCGCCGGCATCGAGAAATGGCTCGACGGACGCGGGCTTGCGGCGCTGCACATGGCGGGGCTCGCCGCCGACCGGCTGCAGCGGCCGGTCAATCTCGCGGTCGACCTGCGCGTGCAGCACGCACTGCGCGATGAGCTGATCTTCGCGGCCGAGAAGTTCAAGGTGAAGGCGGCGGCGGGCCTGATCGTCGACGTCGACACCGGCGAGATCGTCTCGATGGTGTCGCTGCCCGACTACGATCCCAACAGCCCGAAGCAGGCCAACGATCCGCTCCGCATCAACCGGCTGACGACGGGCGTGTTCGAGCTCGGCTCGACCTTCAAGGCGCTCACCACCGCGATGGCGCTCGACTCCGGCAAGATCAATCTCAATTCCACCTTCGACGCGCGCGGGTCCCTGCGCTACGGCAAGTTCAACATCAGCGACTACAAGGGCAAGAACCGCGTCCTCACGGTGCCGGAGATCTTCATCTACTCGTCGAACATCGGCACCGCGAAGATGGCGCTGGCGCTCGGCGTCGAGCACCACAAGTGGTTCCTCAAGAAGCTCGGCCAGCTCGACCGGCTGCGCACCGAATTGCCGGAGAGCGCCGAGCCGCTGGTGCCCAAGAAGTGGGGCGAGTTGAACACCGTCACCATCGCCTTCGGCCACGGCCTTTCGATCGCGCCGCTGCAGGCGGTCGCCGGCATCAACGCGCTGGTCAACGGCGGGCTCCTGATCCCGCCGACCTTCCTGAAGCGGTCGAAGGAAGAGGCGCGCGCCATCGCCAAGCAGGTGGTCAAGCCCGAAACCAGCGACAAGATGCGCTACCTGATGCGCCTCAATGCCGAGCGGGGCACCTCGACCCGCGCCGAGGTCAAGGGCTACTACGTTGGCGGCAAGACCGGGACGTCGGAAAAGGTGGTCAACGGCCGCTACGCCCGCAACAAGCTGCTGACGACGTTCACGGCGATCCTGCCGGCCGACAAGCCGCGCTACCAGATCCTGATCATGCTGGACGAGCCGCAAGGCCTGAAGGAGACCCACGGCTACGCCACCTCCGGCTGGAACGCCGCGCCGACCGCGGGGCGGGTGATCGCCCGCGTCGCCCCGATGCTCGGCATCGAGCCGCGTTTCGACTTGCCGCCGGCCGACCAGCTTATTTTGGCCAGAGTCCGGCCATAGGGATTGGCTCGTGGCGCTGCCACACCCTCCGACTGCGACTTCGATGAAGCTCTCCGCACTGCTCTCGGACTCCGCAACGCTCGATGCGCGGCTTGCCGCCGTCGACGCGAGCGGCGTCACTGCCGACAGCCGCAGCGTCAAGCGCGGCGACGTGTTCGTGGCTGTGCCGGGCACCAAGGCCGACGGGATGCAGTTCGCGGCGCAGGCCGCCGCGGCGGGCGCTGCAGCGGTGGTTGGAGAGCGCACGCCGGCCTCGCCGCTGTCCGTGCCGTTCGTGCAGGTGGCCAACGTCCGGCGTGCGCTCGCGCTCGCGGCAGCGCGGCTTTACCCGCGCCAGCCCGCGACCATTGCTGCCGTCACCGGCACCAGCGGCAAGACCTCGGTTGCGGCCTTCACGCGGCAGATATGGCAAGCGCTCGGCCACCAGGCGGCGAGCGTCGGCACCATCGGCGTGGTGACGCCGGTGCGCGAGACCTACGGCTCGCTCACCACGCCCGATCCGGTCGCGCTGCACAGGACGCTCGACGAACTCGCGGGCGAGGGCATCACGCATCTCTGCATCGAGGCCTCCTCGCACGGCCTCGACCAGCACCGGCTCGACGGCGTTCGGGTCGCGGCCGGCGCGTTCACCAACCTGAGCCGCGATCATCTGGACTACCATCCGACGGTCGAGGCTTATCTTTCGGCGAAGCTACGGCTGTTTGAGGCGCTGGTGATGGACGGCGGGGCGGCGGTGATCTGCGCCGACCATGAGCACAGCGGCCAAGCGATTGCGGCCGCGCGCAAGCGCGAACTGAAGCTTCTGACCGTCGGCCGCAAGGGCGAGGGCATCCGCCTGACGGACGCGGCGGTGGACGGGTTCGCACAGGCGCTGACCATATTGCACGGCGGACAGACATATAAGGTGAAGCTGCCGTTGGTCGGCGCGTTCCAGGTCGAGAACGCGCTGGTTTCCGCGGGCCTCGTCATCGCGACCGGCGGCGACCCGAAGGCCGCCTTCGCCGCGCTCGAAAATCTGCAAGGTGCGCGCGGCCGGCTCGACTTCGCGGGCGAGAAGGGCGGCGCGCCCATTTTCGTGGACTACGCGCACAAGCCCGACGCGCTGGAGAAGGCGCTCGCGGCGCTTCGGCCCTATGCCAGCGGGAAGCTAGTGGTGGTGTTCGGCTGCGGCGGCGACCGCGACGCCGGCAAGCGGCCGCTGATGGGCGCCATCGCCGCGCAGGGCGCGGACCGCGTCATCGTGACCGACGACAACCCGCGCAGCGAGAATCCGGCGGCGATCCGTGCCGCGATCCTTGCGGATGCGCCCGGCGCGATCGAGATCGGCGACCGCCGTGAAGCGATCCGCAGCGCGGTCGCGAATCTCAAGCGCGGCGACGTGCTCTTGATCGCGGGCAAGGGCCATGAGACGGGACAGATCGTCGGAAGGCAGACGTTGCCGTTCAGCGATCACGACGAAGTCGCCGCGGCGCTGAAGGGGACGAAGGCATGAACGACTTGTGGACCGTCGACGCGATGGCCAGGGCAATGGGCGCGGCGAAGCACGGCGCGCTGCCGCAAGCCGTGCCCGGCCTGTCGATCGACACCCGCACGGTCAAACCGTGGGAAGCGTTCTTCGCCATCAAGGGCGATGCGCGCGACGGCCACGAATTCGTCGAGGCCGCGCTGAAGGCCGGTGCGGGACTGGCGGTGGTCGCAAACGACAGGCGCGCCGCGCTGCCGCCGAAGGCGCCGCTGCTCGCGGTACCCGACGTGCTCGAAGGCCTGACGGCGCTTTCGCGCGCCGCGCGCGCGCGCTGCAACGGCAAGTTCATCGGCGTCACCGGCTCGGTCGGCAAGACCGGGACGAAAGAGGCGCTGCGGCTTGCCTTGTCGGCGGACGGTGCGACGCACGCCTCGGCGGCGTCGTACAACAACCACTGGGGCGTGCCGCTGTCGCTGGCGCGCACGCCCGCCGGCGCGCGCTACGCCGTGCTGGAAATGGGCATGAACCACGCCGGCGAGATCGCGCCGCTGACGAGGATCGTGCGTCCGCATGTCGCCATCGTCACCACCGTCGAGCCGGTGCACCTGGAGTTCTTCGGTTCGGTCGAGGCCATCGCCGACGCCAAGGCGGAAATCTTCGAGGGCATCGAGAAGGGCGGCGCCGCCGTCATCAACCGCGACAATCCGCAATTCGCGCGGCTGCGTGACCGCGCCAAGGCGGCGGGCGTGTCGCGGATCGTGTCGTTCGGCGAGCACGCGGACGCCGATGCGCGGCTGGTGAAATTCGCCCTGCAGCCGGACTCCTCGACGGTGCAAGCCAGCATCCTCGGCACCGAGGTGACCTACAAGCTCGGCGCGCCCGGCCGCCATATCGTGAACAACTCGCTCGCCGTGCTCGCGGCAGCGTCGCTCGCCGGCGCCGATCTCGCGCTGGCGGCGCTGGCGCTGGCGAAGCTCGAACCGCCGGCGGGCCGCGGCGCGCGGGTCGCGCTCGATACGCCGGGCGGCAAGGCGCTCCTGATCGACGAAAGCTACAACGCCAATCCCGCCTCGATGCGGGCGGCGCTGGCTCTGCTCGGCCAGGCGCCGGTCGGCGCTCGCGGGCGGCGGATCGCCGTTCTCGGCGAAATGCTGGAGCTCGGCGAGCAGGGCTCCGCGCTGCACGCCGGCCTGCGCGATCCGATCGTCGACAACGCGGTCGATCTCGTGTTCTGCGCCGGGCGGCTCTATGAGGGACTCTGGAGGGCTCTTCCCTCCGAACGCCGGGGCGGCTATGCCGACACGTCGGCGGCGCTCGAATCGGAGGTCGTCGGTGCGGTGCGCGCCGGCGACGCCATCATGGTCAAGGGCTCGCTCGGCTCGAAAATGGGACCCATCGTCAAGGCGCTGATGCGCCGATACTCCCCGCAGGACACCCGCGCGGCGGCTTCCGCCGAAGGTTGAACCGATGCTTTATTGGCTCGCTGATCTCTCCGGCGCCGTCCCGTTCTTCAATCTTTTCCGTTACCTGACGGTGCGTACCGGCGGCGCGATGATCACCGCGCTGGTGTTCGTGTTCCTGTTCGGGCCCTGGATCATCGACCACCTGCGCGCGCGCCAGGGCAAGGGCCAGCCGATCCGCGCCGACGGGCCGCAGTCGCATCTCGTCACCAAAGCCGGCACTCCGACCATGGGCGGGCTGATGATCCTGCTCGGCATCGTCGTGGCGACGGTGCTGTGGGCGAACCCGCGCAACCCCTACGTCTGGATCGTGCTGGCGGTGACGCTCGGCTTCGGTATGGTCGGGTTCTACGACGACTACCTGAAGGTGACGCGGCAGACGCACGCCGGGTTCTCCGGCCGCACGCGGCTCCTGGTCGAGACGCTGATCGCGCTCGCGGCCTGCTATGCGATGACGAGTCTCGGCCGCCCTGGCTTCGCCACCTCGCTGACCGTGCCGGTGTTCAAGGAGGTGGTGATCAACCTCGGATGGTTCTTCCTGCTGTTCGGCGCCTTCATCATCGTCGGCGCGGGCAATGCGGTGAACCTGACCGACGGCCTCGACGGCCTCGCCATCGGCCCGGTGATGATCGCGGCGGCGAGCTTCCTCGGCATCTCGTACCTCGTCGGCAACGCGGTGTTCTCCGACTATCTTCAGATCCATTACGTCGCCGGCACCGGCGAACTGGCGGTCTTGTGCGGGGCGGTGATCGGCGCGGGGCTGGGCTTTCTCTGGTTCAACGCGCCGCCGGCTTCGATCTTCATGGGCGACACCGGCTCGCTGGCGCTCGGCGGGCTGATCGGCTCGGTCGCGGTCGCGACCAAGCACGAGATCGCGCTCGCCATCATCGGCGGACTGTTCGTACTGGAGGCGGTGTCGGTAATCGTGCAGGTGGTCTCGTTCAAGCTGACCGGCAAGCGCGTGTTCAGGATGGCGCCGATCCATCACCACTTCGAGCAGCTCGGCTGGACCGAGTCGCAGATCGTGATCCGGTTCTGGATCATCGCCATCGTGCTGGCGCTGGCGGGGCTTGCGACGCTGAAGCTGCGATGATCCCGGTCACGAGCTTCGCCGGAAAGCGCGTCGCCGTGTTCGGGCTCGGCGGCTCGGGGCTTGCGAGCGCGCAGGCGCTGCTCGCAGGCGGCGCGGACGTGATCGCCTTCGACGACAATGCGGACAGCGTCGCGAAAGCTGTGCAGGCCGGTATCGCGACGGCGGACCTTCGCACCGTCGACTGGTCGAACGTCGCGGCGCTGCTGCTCGCGCCCGGCGTGCCGCTGACCCATCCGGAGCCGCACTGGTCGGTCGGATTGGCGAAAGCGGCCGGCGCCGAGGTCATCGGCGACGTCGAGCTGTTCTGCCGCGAGCGACGCAGGCTCGCGCCGAACTCGCCCTTCGTCGCCATCACCGGCACCAACGGCAAGTCGACGACGACGGCGCTGATCCATCATCTGCTCAAGTCCGCGGGCCGCCCGGCCGAACTCGGCGGTAACATCGGCACCGCGGTGCTGACGCTTTCGCCGCCGCGGCCGGACCTCGCGCATGTGATCGAGTGCTCGTCGTACCAGATCGACCTCGCGCCCACCTTGGACCCGCGCATCGGCGTGCTGATCAACGTCAGCGAGGACCATCTCGACCGCCATGGCACACTCGCGCACTACGCCGCGGTGAAGGAGCGTCTGGTCGCGGGCGTGCCGCGCAACGGCGCAGCGGTGATCGGCATCGACGACGAGTGGTGCCGCGCTGCGGCGGGCCGCATCGAACGCAAGGGCGGCAACGTCATCCGCATTTCGGTGCGCCAGAAAATGACCGAGGGCGTGTTCTACGACGACGGCGAAATCATGCGCGCCGCGGGCGACGACTCCTGGCCGCTCGCAAGCCTCGACGCCATCGGCTCGCTGCGCGGGCTGCACAATGCGCAGAACGCCGCCTGCGCCGCCGCGGCCGCGATGGCGCTCGGCCTCGACGAGGCGGCGATCCAGGCGGGGCTGCGCTCGTTTCCCGGTCTCGCGCACCGCATGGAGCAGGTCGGGCGCAAGGGCGCCGTGCTGTTCGTCAACGACTCCAAGGCGACCAATGCCGACTCGGCGGCGCAGGCGCTCGGCTGTTTCTCCGACATCTTCTGGATCGCGGGCGGCAAGCCCAAGACCGGCGGGATCGCGCCGCTTGCGGGCTTCTTCCCGCGCATTCGTAAGGCCTACCTGATCGGCGAGGCGGCGGCCGATTTCGCGCGCACCCTTGAGGGCAAGGCGGATGCCGAAATCGTGGGCACGCTGGAGAAGGCGGTGGAAGCCGCAGCCCGCGACGCCGAGGCGTCGGGGCTGAAGGAGCCGGTGGTGCTGTTGTCGCCGGCCTGCGCATCGTTCGACCAGTACCGGAACTTCGAAATCCGCGGCGACCGGTTCCGCGAACTGGTCAAGGCGCTGCCGGGGCTGACGCCGCCGTAGCGCTGGCCATTCGACGATTCACTGCATCCGCGGCGAAGGCATGGTGCGGCCCCACGGCAGTTGCCGCATCAAGGGCCGCATGCCGGCGCGGGGATCGATCGGCTGCCAGCCGATGCGTTGGCGAACGAGCTCGGCTTGCCAGCGGGCGGCGTCCCAGACTCCCGCCGTGATCTTCTGCCCGGTGTAGGACTCGTCGTGGACGAAGCGCTTGCCCGCCGCGCGGCACACGCTCATCGTCGTGCAGATGAAGTCGCCGCGGATGGCGGCGATGCGCGCGGTCTCCGACCTCACGACTTCCGAGTTTTGCCGGAACTGGTCGCGATAGTCGGAGCTGACCGCCAGCCAATAAGGCTCGAGGCCCGGCGCCGCAAGCAGTCCGGCCGCGAGCACGCCGACGATCGCGAGCCGCAGCTTGTCCGCGCCCAGGCGCTGCGCGATCGGCAGGACGGCCAGCCGATGGACCGCGAGGCCGAGGCCGATAGCGAGCGCGAGGTTCAGCTCGAACTGCGCGTTGACGTCGACGTTGTAGCCCGACTTCTGCATCGCGTAGACCGCGAACGAGCACCCGACAAGGATCGTGGTCAGCTTCGCCGCCTCGCTCTTGCGGTCGTGCCAGGCCCAGACCGCCCAAACGATCAGCACGGGAGCGATTCCGCCGATGCGTTCGAGGCTTTTCAACGCGCGATCCAGCGAAACCTGCCGCGGCGACAGGAACATCTGCGCCAGGAAGTCGGTTCCGAACCACGCCGTGCATAACACGAGACCCAGCCCGGAGGCGGCGATCCCGGCCAGCGCGCCGCGTAGCGCGAACCGCCAGTTGTGCCGCGCCCAATCCAGCAGCACCGCCGCCGGGAACGCGACCAGCGTGTGCTTGACGAACCCCGCCAGCACCAGCATCAGGACGATGGGCTCCGGTGCGCGTCCGGGCCCGCGCCGCAGGTACCACAAGAGCGCGAGCCCCATGATCGCCAGCGCGAGCAGGTGGGGATCGTTCATGCCGACATACCAGTCGGCATGACGCACCATGGTCCCGAGAAACCAGAATCCGCCGAGCGCGGCGGCAATGCGCCCGCCGCCGAGTTGAAGGATACAGAGCGCGGCGGTGATCGCGAGCGTGCCGGTCGCAAGCAGCGACAGCGCGCGCCCGATGTAGATCGCGTCCACGCCCGACAGCGAAAGCCAGCCGATCAGAACATAGGACAGCGGCGGATAGTTGTTGGCCACCAGGCCCGCCGGGTCCGGATAGAGCGTGCGGCCCGCCACCGCTGCGTCGGCGTGATAGGCATTCCAGGCTTCGTTGAGATCGATCTCGATCGGAAACAGCGCGCGCCAGACCGGCCACGCGCTGTAGAACAGGCACAGCGCCGCGAACAGCGACACGGCAAGGACGACGGAGTTGCGGGGAAGCGGTGACGGCATCGCCGATGGCTGGTGTTGCCGGGAATCATAGGCGCATTCGGGCGGCCGGGCCAGTGCGCGGCCGGGAGTTGCGGGCGTTGTGAGGCCGGCCGTTCCATGCGATAGCCAGCATCCGCATGGTTCATGCCTCGGCCCATCCCGGTCCTGCGCTCGCCGTGGTCGTTCCGACCCGCGACGAGCATGAGAATATCCGGCCGCTCTACGAGCGTCTGTGCGCGGTGCTCGAAGGCATCGACTGGGAAGCGATTTTCGTCGACGACGATTCCGCGGACGGCACTCCGCAAGCGGTGCTGGAACTGGCGCGGACCGACCGGCGCGTGCGCCTGATCCGGCGGATCGGGCGGCGCGGGCTCGCGTCCGCCTGCATCGAAGGCATTCAGGCGAGCGCGGCGCCGTTCGTCGCGGTGATGGACGCCGATCTCCAGCACGACGAGGCGCTGTTGCCGCGGATGCTGAAGACATTGCAGGAGGAGCCGTTCGATATCGTGGTCGGCAGCCGCTACGCGGCCGAAGGCGGCGTCGGCGACTGGGACGAAAAGCGCGCGCGGCTCAGCGCCATCGCAACGTCGCTCGGGCAATGGCTGCTGCGCGTTTCGCTGACCGATCCGATGAGCGGCTTCTTCATGTTGCGGCGCGACGCATTCGAGCTTTCGATGCGGCGGCTGTCGACCATCGGGTTCAAGGTTCTGCTCGATATCCTGGCTTCGTCGCCGCGGCCGCTGCGGGTCAAGGAACTGCCGTACCGCTTTCGCGCGCGGCAGGCGGGCGAAAGCAAATTCGATGCGCTGACCGGCGTCGAGTATCTGCTGCTGCTGGCCGACAAGCTCGTCGGCCGCATCCTACCGATCCGGCTGGTGCTGTTTTCGGTCGTGGGCGCGCTCGGCATTGTGGTCCATCTCGCCGTGTTGTGGCTGTTCCTGAGCGTACTGGGATCGAGCTTCCTGGTCGGCCAGACAGCCGCGACGGCGGCGGCGATCGCCGGCAACTTCACCCTGAACAACTGGCTGACCTACCGCGACGTGCGGCTGGCCGGCTGGCGCTGGTTCGGCGGGCTACTGTCGTTCGCGCTGGTCTGCAGCGTCGGCGCGGTCGGCAATATCGGGGTCGCGAGCCTGCTGTTCGGGCAGCGCGATGCGGCTTGGTGGGCGGCGGGTATTGCGGGCGCGGCCATGAGCCTGGTCTGGAACTACGCCATGACCTCGATCCTGACCTGGCGCCGGCCCCAGTAGCCGGGCGTCGCCACGACGCCGTTAACACCCTGGTAACCACGACGGCGTCATATCGGATGCCCGTCCGGAGCCGCGGCAGGGGATTCATGGTTTCGCGCAAGGTACGCACGCCGTTCGGCGACTGGTGGTGGACGGTCGACAAGCCGATCATGGCCGCGCTGTTCGGGTTGATGCTGGGCGGCATCATCCTGTCGCTCGCCGCGAGCCCGCCGGTTGCGGCGCGGCTCAACCTCGACGCCTTCCACTTCGTGCACCGCCATATCCTGTTCCTCGCGCCGGCGCTTGCCGTGCTGCTGGTGACGTCGTTTCTCTCGACGCGCTATCTGCGGCGGGTCGCGCTGGTCGTGTTCCTGGTGAGCCTCGTGCTCTGCGCGCTGACGCCGATCTTCGGCGCCGAGATCAAGGGCGCGCGCCGCTGGCTCGTCATCCTCGGCGTCAACGTGCAGCCGTCCGAGTTCGTCAAGCCAGCCTTCGTGATCCTGATCGCCTGGCTGTTTGCGGAGTCGACGCGGCGGCCGGAAATGCCGGCCAACACCGCGGCGCTCGCGCTGCTGGTGGTCGTGGTGGCGATGCTGGTGCTGCAGCCGGACTTCGGCCAGACCATGCTGATCGCGGCGGTCTGGGGCGCGCTGTTCTTCATGGCGGGCATGCGGGTGATCTGGGTCGCGGGGCTCGCCGGCATCGCGGGCGTGGGGCTGGTCGGCGCCTACTTCACCGTGCCGCACGTGGCGCGCCGCATTCAGCGCTTTCTCGATCCGGCGTCGGGCGACACGTTCAACATCGACATCGCGCTGGAGTCGTTCTCGCGCGGCGGCTGGTTCGGCCGCGGTCCGGGCGAGGGCACCGTCAAGCGCATCCTGCCGGAGAGCCACACCGACTTCGTGTTCGCGGTGGCGGCGGAGGAATTCGGCATCGTGCTCTGCCTGATGCTGCTCGCGCTGTTCGCTTTCATCGTGATCCGTTCGTTGATGCACGCCATGCGCAACGAGGACCCGTTCATCCGCTTTGCGACCGCGGGGCTTGCGATCCTGTTCGGCATCCAGTCGTCGATCAACATGGCGGTGAACCTGCACCTCATGCCGGCCAAGGGCATGACGCTGCCGTTCGTCTCCTACGGCGGCTCCTCGATGCTGTCGCTAGCCTACGGCATGGGGATGCTGCTCGCGCTGACGCGCGACCGTCCGCAGGCGGAATTGCTGGCGCGGCGCGACTACGCCATCGCCGGGAGTCCGGCCTGATGGCCGAGGGCGGCGTCCTCGTCGCCGCCGGCGGCACGGGCGGCCATCTGTTCCCCGCCGAGTCGCTCGCCGCCGCGCTGAAGGCGCGCGGCGTCGCGGTCGGTCTTGCCACCGACACGCGCGCGGCAAAGCACGCCACCGCGTTTCCACCGGAGGCCATCCACGTCATTCCGAGCGCCACCGCGCAGGGACGCAATCCGTTGTCGCTCGCCCGCGCCGGCTCGACGCTGGCGTTCGGGCTGGCCAAGGCGTGGTGGACGCTGCCTTCGGTCAGGCCCGCGGTGGTGGTCGGATTCGGCGGCTATCCGACCGTGCCGCCGCTGCTCGCCGCGGTCTGGCGCGGCATCCCGACGGTGATCCACGAACAGAACGCGGTCATGGGCCGCGCCAACCGGATGCTGGCGCCGCGGGTGCGCGCGATCGCCACCGGCTTTCCCGGCATTCTCAATTCGCAGCCGGTGCTCGCCGCCAAGGCGACCCACACCGGCAACCCGGTGCGGCCGGCGGTGCTCGCGGCCGCGGGCGTGCCTTATCCTGCGCTCGATGCGAGCGGGCCGCTGCATCTTCTGGTGTTCGGCGGCAGCCAGGGCGCGCGCGTGATGGCCGACATCGTGCCGCCCGCGGTGGAGCGGCTGGAGCCGCGTCTGCAAATGCGGCTGCGGGTGACGCAGCAGACGCGCGAGGAGGATCTGGAGCGCGTGCGGGCGGCCTATGCAAAAATTCAGGTGTCGGCGGATGTGGCGCCGTTCTTCACTGACCTGCCGGCGCGGATGGCGGCGAGCCATCTTGTGGTGTCGCGCTCGGGCGCTTCCACTGTGGCCGAGCTGTCAGTGATCGGGCGGCCGGGCATCCTCGTGCCGCTGCCGCATGCGCTCGATCAGGATCAGCGCGCCAACGCCGGCGTGCTGATGCAGGCCGGCGGCGCAATCCGCCTCGATCAGTCCGAATTTACCCCGGACCGGCTGGCGTCCGAGATCGCCGCGCTTGCGGCAGACGCCGGCCGGCTGCCGGCCATGGCGGCCGCGGCAAAAACCATCGGAATTCCCGACGCCGCCGAGCGGCTGGCCGATCTGGTGTTGCGGATCGGGGGAATCGGAAAATAGCCGGTACGCCCCGGCCGGACTTGTTCCGGCCATCGCCGTCTTGCATTAAGTCGAGGATGCTCGGAGCGCGTCCGGGCATGACGACGCAAGAGCCTGGGGAAATCGCATGAAGCTGCCGCCCAAGATCGGCCCGATCCATTTCGTCGGCATCGGGGGCATCGGCATGAGCGGCATCGCCGAGGTGCTGATCAACCTCGGCTACAAGGTCCAGGGCTCGGACGCGAGCGACAACGCCAACGTCAAGCGGCTGCGCGAGAAGGGTGCCACGGTGTTCGTCGGCCACGACGGCAAGCACATCGAGGGCGCTGCGGTGCTGGTGGTGTCGTCGGCGATCAAGCGCGACAACGCGGAACTGGTCGCGGCGCGCGAGAAGCGGCTTCCGGTGGTGCGCCGCGCCGAAATGCTTGCCGAACTGATGCGGCTGAAAAGCTGCGTCGCGGTCGCGGGCACCCACGGCAAGACCACGACCACGTCGATGGTGGCGGCCCTGCTCGACGCCGGCGGCTTCGACCCAACCGTGATCAACGGCGGCATCATCAACGCCTACGGCACCAACGCGCGGCTCGGCGAAGGCGACTGGATGGTGGTGGAGGCCGACGAGTCCGACGGCACGTTCCTGAAATTGCCTGCGGACGTCTGCATCGTCACCAACGTCGACGCCGAACACCTCGACCACTTCAAGACCTTCGCCGCGGTGCAGGAGGCGTTCCGCGATTTCGTGGAAAACGTGCCGTTCTACGGCTTCGCCGTGATGTGCGCCGACCATCCGATCGTGCAGCGCATCGTCGGCCGCATCGAGGACCGCCGCATCGTCACTTACGGCGAGAACCCGCAGGCCGACGTGCGCATCGTCGATATCGACAGTTCCGGCGGCCGGCAGCGATTCACCGTGCTGTTCCGCGACCGCGCGGGCAAGACCGTGCACACCATCGGCAACCTGATGCTGCCGATGCCGGGGCGCCACAACGCGCTCAACGCCACTTCGGCGGTGGCGGTGGCGCACGAACTCGGCGTTTCCGACGAGGCGATCCGCGGGGCCCTGGCCGCGTTCGGCGGCGTGCGGCGGCGCTTCAGCCGCGCCGGCGAGTGGAATGGCGTCGCCATCATCGACGACTACGGCCATCATCCGGTGGAGATCGCGGCGGTGCTCAAGGCCGCGCGCGAGTCGACGAAAGGCCAGGTGATTGCCGTGGTGCAGCCGCATCGCTACACCCGCCTGCAATCGCTGCTCGAGCCGTTCTCGACCTGCTTCAACGACGCCGACGCCGTGATCGTCGCGGACGTCTATCCCGCGGGCGAGGCGCCGATCGAGGGCATCGACCGCGATCATCTGGTCGCGGCGGTGCGCGCGCGCGGCCACCGCCAGGCGATCGCGCTGCCCGGCCAGCCGCAGCTTGCGGCAATCGTGAAGGGGCTGGCGAAGCCCGGCGATTACGTAGTCTGTCTCGGCGCCGGCAATATCACGCAATGGGCCTACGCGCTGGAAGGCGAACTGAAGGCGCTTTCCGCATGAGTTTCCCGGACATCGTTCCGGACCTGAAATCCCGCGCGCCGAAGCTGCGCGGGCGCCTGCTGCCGAACGAGCCGCTCGCGCCGCTGACCTGGTTCCGCGTCGGCGGGCCGGCGCAGGTGCTGTTCATGCCAGAGGACGAGGCCGATCTCGCCTATTTCCTTGCCGCGCTTCCCGCCGATATCCCGGCGACCGTCGTCGGTCTCGGCTCCAACCTGATCGTGCGCGACGGCGGCATTCCAGGCGTGGTGGTGCGGCTCGGCCGCGGTTTCTCCGATATCAAGACCGATGGCCAGCGCGTCACGGCGGGCGCGGCGGTGCCCGACGTGCGCGTGGCGCGCGCGGCGCAGGAGGCCGGCATCGCGGGGCTTGCGTTCCTGCGCGGCATTCCGGGAGCCGTCGGCGGCGCGCTGCGCATGAACGGCGGCGCCTACGGCCGCGAAACGAAAGACGCACTGGTGGCGGCGCGCGCGGTCGATCGCAAGGGCACGGTGCACGTGCTGTCGAACGCCGACATGCACTACACCTACCGCCACTGCGGCGCGCCCGATGACTACATTTTCACCGAGGCGACGTTCGAAGGCACGCGCGGCGATCCGGCGGTAATCGCGGCCGAGATGGACAAGATCACCGAAAGCCGTGAGGCGACGCAGCCGATCAAGAGCCGTACCGGCGGCTCGACCTTCAAGAACCCGCCGGGCAGGAAGGCCTGGGAGCTGATCGACGCCGCCGGCTGCCGCGGGCTCGTCAGGGGCGGCGCGCAGGTGTCCGAACTGCATTGCAACTTCCTGCTCAATCTCGGCAACGCCACCGCTGCCGATATCGAAGGTCTTGGCGAGACGGTTCGCGCGCGCGTGAAAAAAAATTCCGGCGTGGAGCTGGAATGGGAGATCAAGCGGATCGGCATACCGTCCGCCCGATCGGCGTGATGCGCAGCGCATCTGCCGGTGCGTGCTGCGCCGGCGCAATTTCGCGAGTCGCCTGAGTCGCTTACGCGCGAATGCTGCGAATTTGATTCCGCATTCCGGCGTTTTCGATTCCGCGCAAAGCCGCATTGTGTCTTTTGAATCACGTCGTCGGCGATCCGCGACGAATGCCGTCAGCGAGGATTCACGTTTCTTTCCCAGCGGGTTAGCTTGCCTTGTGATTCGCGGAGGCATGGTGACGGACGCAGGCGATCCCGTTCTCGTGGTCGGCGCCGGATTGGGCGGCGCAGCTCTTGCGCTTGCGCTCGCGCGCAAGGGGTTCCGCGTGCGTGTGCTGGAGCAGGCGCCGGAGTTCGGCGTGATCGGCTTCGGCATCCAGCTTGGCCCCAATGTGTTTCCGATGTTCGACCGGCTCGGCATCACCGACGCGGTGCTGGCGCAGTCGATCGTGCCGAACGCCGTGATGATGGTGGACGCGGCCGACGGCGAAATCATCGCCAGCATCCCGACCGGCAAGCCGTCGTTCCGCGCGCGCTTCAAGCGGCCTTACATCGTCATCCATCGCGTCGACCTGCACCGCATCCTGCTCGATGCCTGCGCGGCCAACGACAACGTCGAAATGATCGCGGACTGTCAGGTCGAAGGCTTCGACGACGACGGCCGGTGCGTGCGCGTGCGGGCCGCCGGCAATCGCACGATCGAAGGCGCGGCATTGATCGGCGCCGACGGCATCCGCTCCACCGTGCGCCAGCTGATGCTGAACGAAGGCGAGCCGCGCATGATCGGCTACGTCGCGCACCGCACAATCGTGCCGATGGACCAGGTGAACTTCGATGTCGACCGCGACAACGTCGTGCTGTGGTCCGGAGACGGTTTCCACATCGTGCATTATCCGCTGCGCGATCGCACGCTGTTCAATATCGTCACGGTGTTCCGCACCTCGGAGGACGAACCGCCGGGCGACACCGCGAGTCCGCATCCCGACCTGGCACGCGTCTATCGCCAATCGCACCCGACCATGAAGGCGCTGTGGGCGATGATGGACCTGTCGCACCGCGGCTGGGCCAGCTCCGACCGCGATCCGATCCGGCGCTGGAGCCGGGGCCGCGTGACGCTGCTCGGCGACGCCGCGCATCCGACGCTGCAAACGTTCGCGCAGGGCGCGTGCATGGCGATCGAGGACGCGGTGTGCCTGGCCGAGCTGATGGCCGGCGGCGACTACGCACGCGCGTTCCGCACCTATGAGAATGCCCGCTACCTGCGCACCGCGCGGGTGCAATTCGAGTCCCGCTATCTCTGGGACAACTTCTATCACGTCGGCGGCATCGAGCGCGAAGTCGCGCGCGCGATCTGGTCGGCGCGCACCGACGACGACATGTTCGACTGCCTGGCCTGGCTCTACGACGGCTTCGACCTGCCGCAACCGAGCGAGGCCGCGGCATGAGCAAGCACATCGCGGTTTTGATGGGGGGCTGGTCGTCCGAGCGCGAGGTGTCGCTGCGCTCCGGCAAGGCCTGCGCCGACGCACTGGATCGCTGCGGCTACCGCGTCAGCCGGGTCGACGTCGGTCGCGACGTCGCCACCGTGTTGGGCGCGCTCAAGCCGGACGCCGCCTTCAACGTGCTGCACGGCCGGCCGGGCGAGGACGGCACGATCCAGGGCATCCTCGAAATCGCAGGGATTCCTTACACGCACTCCGGCGTGCTTTCGTCGGCGCTCGCCATGAACAAGGAACACGCCAAGGTCATCATGGCCGCGGCGGGCGTGCCGGTTCCGGAGGGCAAGGTCGTCAGCCGGCATGAGGCCGCCGGCGGTCATCCGCTGCGGCGCCCCTACGTGCTAAAGCCGATCAGCGAGGGCTCGAGCGTCGGGGTCTTCATCGTCACCGAGCAGCATGCCCATCCGCCGCAGGAGCTGACCCGCGAGGACTGGGCGTTCGGCGACCGGGTGATGGCCGAGCGATTTATTCCCGGCAAGGAATTGACCTGCGCCGTCATGGGCGACCGGGCCCTGGATGTGATCGAAATCGAGGCTGCGACGCGGTTCTACGACTACGAGGCGAAATACGCCCCGGGGGGGTCGCGGCACGTCCTGCCGGCCAGAATTTCACCATTTGTTTACCAAGAGGTCCGAAGACTAGCGCTCAAGGCGCATCACGCCCTCGGCTGTCGAGGCGTGACCAGGGCCGATTTTCGCTACGACGACCGTGGTGCGGGGACGGAGGGGCTGTTCTGTCTCGAGGTCAACACCCAACCGGGGATGACCGAAACCTCCCTCGTGCCCGAACTCGCGGTGCACGCGGGCATGACTTTCGATGAGCTGGTGCGATGGATGGCCGAGGACGCATCGCTGAACCGGTGACGGGCGCGGAACCGCGCGCGTGGGCCGGCGCGGCGCCGGCGTCTCGGCGCGCGCGCACGCGTTGGAATCTGGCCCGCACGCGGGTGGAGCGGACCGTGCGCCGCTACCTGCTGCCGCTGCGCAACGTCCAGGTTCCGCGCGGGAGCGGCATGATGGCTGTGATGGCCTTCGTGCTGGCGAGTGCGGCCTTTGGCGCCGTGCGCGGCGGCCATCTGCCTGCAGTCGCCGACGAACTGCGCGACTGGCGCGACGCCGCGGCCAATCTTGCCGGTTTCCGCATCTCCACCATTGCGCTCGCCGGCAACCGGCAGATGACGCGCGAGGAAATCCTCACCACCGCCGGCGTCACCGGCCGCACCTCGCTCCTGTTCCTGAACGTCGCCGATGCTCGTGCGCGACTCCTGGACAATCCGTGGATCTCGGCGGCGACGGTGCTCAAGCTCTATCCCGGCCGCCTGCATGTTGCGGTGACCGAGCGCGAGGCGTTCGCGCTGTGGCAGAGGGACGGCAAGCTGACGGTGATCTCCGGCGACGGCACCGTGCTGGAACCTCATTTCAGCCGCCGCTTTGCACAGCTTCCGCTCGTGGTCGGCGCCGGCGCCGAGGTCAAGGCGAAGGCTTTCCTCGCTGTGCTCGACGCCTATCCGCAGGTGCGCGGCCAGATGCGCGCCGCGATCCTGGTCGCGGAGCGGCGCTGGAATCTCAAGCTCGAAAGCGGCATCGACATCCGCCTGCCGGAAACCGGCGTCGCGCAGGCGCTGGACACGCTCGTCAAGCTCGACCGCGACAAGAAACTTCTGTCCCGCGACGTCTCCGTCATCGACCTGCGGCTGCCCGACCGGGTGACCGTGCGGCTGTCGGACGAGGCCTGGGCGGCGCGCGATGAGACGATCAAAGACCTGAAGCCCAAGAAGAAGGGCGGCAGCGCATGAAGTTCGACGCCGGCCATACACCGAAGATGAAGCCGGTGTCGCCGCGCCGCTCGGCCATCGTCGCTGCGCTCGACATCGGCACCAGCAAGATCGTCTGCACGATCGCGCGGTTGAAGCCGCAGTCGCCGCAGGAGGTCCTGCGCCGGCGCAGCCATGGCGTGGAAATCCTGGGCGTCGGCCACACCGAGGCGCGCGGCATCAAGAGCGGCGCCGTGGTTAACCTCACCGAGGTCGAGGAGGCCCTGCGCCACGCCGTCGACATCGCCGAGCGCGAAGCTTCGGTGCAGCTTGAATCGGTCGTGGTGTCGCTGTCGTCCGGGCGGCCGGCGAGCGAATTCTACGCCGTGAAGGTCAATGTCGCGGGTTCGAGCGTGACCGACGGCGACATTGCCCGCGCGCTGGCCGCGGGCTGCCACCATTCGGTGCGCTCCGGACGCGTGGTCCTGCACTCGCTGCCGATGGGCTTCTCGCTCGACGGCGTGCGCGGGGTCGGCGAGCCGCGCGGCATGTTGGCGCGCGAATTCGGCGTCGACATGCACGTGGTGACTGCGGACGTCGCAGCCGCGCGCAATATCATGCTGGCGGTCGAACGCTGCCACCTCGAACTCGAAACCATGGTGGCCGCGCCCTATGTGGCCGGCCTGAGCGTGCTCGCCGACGACGAGGCCGATATCGGCGCGGCCCTGATCGATCTCGGCGCGGGCACGACCACGACAGCGGTGTTCTCCGGCGGACGGTTCGTGCACGCCGACGGCTTCGCGCTCGGCGGCAACCACATCACATCGGACTTGGCACGCGGCCTGAACGCCCGTATCTCTGACGCCGAGCGAATCAAAACGCTCCACGGCAGCGTGCTCGCGGGAGGGTCGGACGAACGCGACATGATCACGGTGCCGTCCGTCGGCGACGACGAACGCGAACCGCCGCAATTCGTATCGCGTGCGAGTCTGGTGCGCATCATCAAACCGAGGGTCGAGGAGATTCTCGAAATGGTCCGCGACCGCCTTGCCGCGTCGCCGTTCGCGGCCGAGCCGCGCGCGCGCGCCGTCCTGACCGGCGGAGCGAGCCAGCTCACCGGCCTGCCCGAACTCGCCTCGCGCATTCTGAACCGTCCCGTCCGCATCGGACGGCCGCTCGGAATCTCGGGGCTGCCGGAGGCGGCCAAGGGGCCGGCGTTCGCCGTCGCGGCGGGCCTGCTGGTCTATCCGCAGGTTGCGCATCTCGAACATTTCGAACCGCGGAAAACGCGGCAGCTGATGACAGGAACGGGCTACATCGCCCGGGTCGGACGATGGCTTCGGGAGAGCTTCTGATGACCCACCCCGCGTTCACCCCAAGTTTCCAATTCGGCCGGTGCCGGACCGGCTCGACCTGGCGGCGTCGCGCGACGCGCGCCCAAGCAAGAGGCAATCATGAGCATTAACCTGAAGATTCCCGACATCCGCGAGTTGAAGCCGCGGTTGACCGTGTTCGGCGTCGGTGGTGCCGGCGGCAACGCCGTCAACAACATGATCGTGGCCGGGCTTCAGGGGGTCGACTTCGTCGTCGCCAACACTGACGCCCAGGCCCTGACCACCTCGAAGGCCGAGCGCGTCATCCAGATGGGCGTGCAGGTCACCGAGGGCCTCGGCGCGGGATCGCAACCCGACGTCGGGCGAGCCGCCGCCGAAGAGGTGATCGACGAAATCCGCGATCATCTGTCGGGCGCGCACATGGTGTTCGTCACCGCCGGCATGGGCGGCGGCACCGGCACCGGCGCCGCTCCGGTCGTGGCGCGCGTCGCCAAGGAGATGGGCATCCTCACCGTCGGCGTCGTCACCAAGCCGTTCCACTTCGAGGGCCAGCGCCGGATGCGCTTCGCGGAGGCCGGCATCGCGGAACTGCAGAAGTGCGTCGACACCCAGATCATCATCCCGAACCAGAATCTGTTCCGGGTGGCGAACGAGAAGACCACCTTCGCCGACGCCTTCGCGATGGCGGACCAGGTGCTCTACTCGGGCGTGGCCTGCATCACCGACCTGATGGTGAAAGAGGGCCTGATCAATCTCGACTTCGCCGACGTCCGCTCGATCATGCGCGAGATGGGCAAGGCGATGATGGGAACCGGCGAGGCGTCCGGCGAGAAGCGCGCGCTGCGCTCGGCCGAGGCCGCGATCGCCAACCCGCTGATCGACGACGTGTCGATGAAGGGCGCGCGGGGCTTGCTGATCTCGATCACCGGCGGCAAGGACCTCACGCTCTATGAGGTCGACGAGGCCGCGACCCGCATTCGCGAGGAGGTCGATCAGGACGCCAACATCATCGTCGGCGCGACCTTCGACGAAAGCCTCGAAGGCATCATCCGCGTTTCGGTGGTGGCGACCGGCATCGACCACGCCGCCATGGCCGCGACGCGGCCGGCGCAGGACAGCCGGCTCTCCGATTTGACGAGCAAGCTGCGCGCCGACACCCAGCGGTTGGCCGAACGGCTCGAGCGTAGCGACGCGCCGCCGCCGCGCGCCGCGGCGCCCGCCGCTCCGCCGGTCCAGCAGCAACCGCAGCAGCAGCACCAGCCGCCGTTGCAGCCGCAACCGCATGCCCAGCCGCAGGCGCATGTTCAGCATCAGCCGCAGTTCCAGGCGCAGCCGCAGGCCCAGCCGCAAGCCCATGTCCAGCATCAGCCGCAGCCGCGGCCCTCGTTTGAACTGGACGCGGCCGCGGCCGTCGCCGCGGCGGTTCTGCCCCCGGCGGGGCCCGGAGAGGTGACGGTGCGTCCGATCGCGCCGAGGCAGCCGGTGTTCATCGAGCAACCGCAGCACGAGCCGGCGGCGCAGGAGATGGCGCCCAAGACGTTCATCCCGCCGCAGGCCGAACGGATGCCGACGCGCGGGCCGCGGATGCCGCGGATCGACGAACTGCCGATCCCGGCGCAGAACGAAATCCGGGCCCGTCGCGGCGAGCAGGCCGAATCCGGCCCGGAGAAGCAGCGCCTGTCGCTGTTGCAGCGCCTGGCCCAGGTCGGGCTCGGCCGCCGCGACGGCGAGGACAGCGCCGTTCCCCAGGCGCAACGGCCGGCGGCTCCGCCGCTGCCCGTGCGTCCGGCGCCGCCGCGCGCGCCCGATCCGGTTTCGGAATACGCCAAGCGGCAGCAGCCGGCCCCGCAAGGGCTCGATATCCACGGCCGTCAGGCGCCGCCTGTGCACAAGCCTGTGGAAGACGATCAGCTGGAAATTCCGGCCTTCCTGCGCCGGCAGGCGAACTGACCGGCCGGCTCTTGAGCGGGGTTCCGTCTCCGGCAGACGGGATCCCGCTTCGCAAGCCAACCGTAATCGTCCGAGGGCGATTCGGCGCGTTAGCCAAGTCGCTGATTCAGCATACTGATTTCGAGTTGTGGGCGTCTGCGTCGTGGTCCGCGGGCGCCCGTTGTGCTTTGATGGTTCCGTTGTCCGCCGCAGTTGCGGTTTGCGAGGCCTCGGATTGGGCCGCATTGCGGCGATTTGGAGGTAACAGTCGGTAAGAAAGCGTGAATTGGCGCTGATTCGATCCGAAGTTAAAGTCTTCTTCGGATTAGGGGTTTTTCGGCGGTTTCGGTGGGGGTCGTGGCGCGTTTCAGAACGCCGCCTTCCTACGGTTCCCGGCGAAAAATGGGAATACGGGATCCTCAGGGGCAGCACGCTATGCGTGCAATCGATCCGATGAGCGTGCAGTGCGACCGATGAAGGCGGCCAGGCAGACCACGCTGCGCAGTCAGGCCGCGGTCAGCGGGATCGGCGTCCATTCCGGACATGCCGCGACGCTGACCCTGTTGCCCGCCGCCGCCAACACCGGAATCGTCTTCGTGCGCTGTGGCAGCGACGGCCGTCCCGACCGTGAAATCCGCGCCGACGTGCGTGCAGTGACCGCGACCGAATTCGCGACCGTTCTCGGCGACGCCTCGGGTCCGCTTTGCTCCACTGCCGAACATGTGCTCGCCGCGCTGTCGGGCCTGGGCGTCGATAACGCCGTGATCGAGATCGACGGGCCTGAGGTTCCGATCATGGACGGCAGCGCCGCGCCGTTCGTGGAGGCCGTCGAGCGTGCCGGCATCGTGACGCTGGCCGCGCCGCGCCGTTACATCCAGGTGCTCAAGCCGGTGCGCGTTGCGATGGACGGCGCTTACGGCGAGCTGCGCCCGCATTCGCAGGGTTTCCGCATCGAACTCGATATCGAGTTCGATCATCCGCTGATTGGCCGCCAGGGCGTGGCGCTCGATCTCGACCCCGACACGTTCCGGAACGAACTGGCGCGGGCGCGCACCTTCGGCTTCATGCGCGACGTGGCCAAGCTGTGGAACGCCGGCTACGCGCTCGGTGCGTCGTTCGAGAACACGCTGGTCGTCACCGAGGACCGCGTGCTCAATCCGGAGGGCTTGCGTTTTGCCGACGAGTTCGCGCGCCACAAGGCGCTCGATGCGCTCGGCGATCTGGCGCTGGCCGGTGCGCCGCTGCTCGGCCTCTATCGGTCCGTGCGCGGCGGCCACAAGCTGAACCATGCGGTCCTGTCCGCCTTGATGGCCGATGCGTCGGCCTGGAAGGCGATCGAGGCGCAGGATGTCCGGGTGGACGCGCCGCGCCGTGCGGTCCGCGGCCATGCCGACGTGGCGATCGGGCTGGTGGCGCCGGCCTACGGGCCGGACGTGTCCTGAGCCGCCACAATCCGGGCCGATTGTCGGCTTAAACACTTGGACAACCAATTCTTTTCAACTAGGAAGACGTCCTAGGGGACTCTCCGGGGGAACTTCGCACCGCATGCTGTTGCGTCGGCATCCATCGCTGCTTCCAGCTTGGCAGGCGCCGTTTCGGCGGGTGCTCGTGCTGGCCTTGCTTGCGGTTCCGCTTGCCGGCTGCGGCAGCCTCGGCAATCTGTTCGGCAGCAAGGACGAGGTCGTGGCCGACGAACCGGCCGACAAGCTCTACAACGAGGGCGTCTACATCCTCAACCAGCGCAAGGACTACAAGGACGCAGCCAAGAAGTTTCAGGAGGTCGAGCGGCAGCACCCCTATTCCGACTGGGCGCGCAAGTCGCTCCTGATGTCGGCCTACGCCAACTACGAGGCGAAGGAATACGACGAGTCGATCGCCTCGGCGCGGCGCTACGTCACCCTGCATCCGGGAAGCCCGGACGCGGCCTATGCGCATTTCCTGATCGGGTCGTCGTTCTACGATCAAATCCCGGACATCAGCCGCGATCAGGCCCGAACCGAGCGCGCGATCGCCGCGCTGGATGAGGTGGTCCGCAAGTATCCCGACAGCGAGTATGCAAACAGCGCCCGGCGCAAGATCGAGGTCGCCCGCGACCAGCTTGCCGGCAAGGAAATGATGGTCGGCCGCTACTATCAGCAGCGGAAGGATTTCACCGGGGCGATCAACCGCTTCAAGATCGTGGTCACGCAGTACCAGACCACGCGGCACGTCGAAGAGGCGCTGATGCGGCTGACCGAATCCTACATGGCGCTCGGCATCGTCAGCGAGGCGCAGACCGCGGCGGCGGTGCTCGGCCACAATTTCCCGGACAGCCGCTGGTATGCGGACGCCTACCGGCTGGTGCGGTCCGGCGGGCTCGAACCCACCGAAAACCGCGGCTCCTGGATCAGCCGCGCATTCCGCGGCCTGCGTATCGGCTCGCGATAGCTTCCGCTTCTGTCCACATCGCCGCGGCCGGGCATAGCCCGTCGAAGACGGGCGTGTACGCCCTCTTGACCCGGCCATTCACGTCTTTAGTGCTTGGCGGCTTCGTCAAGAACCGGCGGCCCGCCGACTGCGGCCGCGACCGAAGGTGCGGCCATGCTGGCCCGGCTCTCGATCCGTGACATCGTGCTGATCGACCGGCTCGATATCGATTTCGCGAAGGGCCTGTCTGCGCTGACCGGCGAGACCGGCGCGGGCAAGTCGATCCTGCTCGACGCCTTTGCGCTCGCCTTGGGCGCGCGCGGCGACGCCACGCTGGTGCGCCAGGGCGCCGAGCAGGGCCAGGTCACGGCCATGTTCGAGCTGCCGCCGAAACACCCGGCGCGCGCCCTGCTGGCGGAGGCCGACATCGCCGCCGACGAGGCGCTGATCCTGCGCCGCGTGCAGTTCGCCGACGGCCGCACCCGCGCCTTCGTCAACGACCAGCCGGTCAGCGTGCAGGCCTTGCAGGCACTGGGCGCGGCGCTGGTCGAGATCCACGGCCAGCACGACGCGCGAGCGCTGGTCGATGCCGCGACCCACCGCCGCCTGCTCGATGCTTATGGCGGGCTGGAAGACGACGCCTCGGCGTTGTCGAAATTGTGGGCCGAACGGCGCGACGCGGAGGGCGCGGTCGAGACTCATCGCGCCGAGATCGAGCGCGCGGCGCGCGAAGCCGACTGGCTGCGGCATGCGTCCGAGGAATTGCGCAAGCTCGCGCCCGAGGCCGGCGAGGAAACCCAGCTTGCCGACCGCCGCGCCTCGATGATGCAGGCCGAGAAGATCGCGGGCGACCTCCGCGAGGCGCACGAGGCGGTGGCGGGGCCGGGCGCGCCGGTCGCAAGCCTGTCGGCAGCCGTGCGGCGGCTGGAGCGGCGCGGGACCCAGGCGCCGGCGCTGGTCGAGCCCGCGGTGAAGTCGATCGACGCGGCGCTGACCGCGCTCGACGAGGCGCGCGGCCATCTCGAAGCGGCGCTGCGCGCCGCCGACCACAATCCGCACGAGCTGGAGCGGATCGAGGAGCGGCTGTTCGCGCTGCGCGCCGCGGGCCGCAAATACAATTCGCCGGTCGACAATCTCAACGCACTCGCCGTGCGCTACGCCGCCGATCTGTCGCTGATCGACGCTGGCGCGGAGCGGCTGAAGGCGCTGGAGCAGGCCGCGCGCGATGCCGGCAAGCGATACGATGCCGCTGCGCAAAAGCTGTCGGCGGCGCGCAAGAAGGCCGCCGACAGGCTCGACAAGGCGGTCAACGGCGAGCTGAAGCCGCTCAAGCTCGAACGCGCGAAGTTCTCCACCCAGATCGAAAGCGACGCTGCGGGTGCGGGGCCCGGCGGCATCGACCGGGTCGAGTTCTGGGTCCAGACCAATCCCGGCACGCGGCCGGGCCCGCTGATGAAGGTCGCCTCCGGCGGCGAACTGGCGCGGTTCCTGCTGGCGCTGAAGGTGGTGCTGGCCGACCGCGGCTCGGCGCCGACGCTTATTTTCGACGAGATCGACACCGGCGTCGGCGGGGCGGTCGCCGACGCCATCGGCGTGCGGCTGGCGCGTCTTGGCGGCCGGGTGCAGGTCGTCACCGTCACGCATGCGCCGCAGGTCGCCGCCCGCGCCACGCGGCACTACCTCATCACCAAGGACGCGATGGACAAAGGCAAGCGCATGGCGACGCGCGTCAACGAACTGGCCGCCCCGCGCCGCCGCGAGGAGATCGCGCGCATGCTCGCGGGCGCGGAGATCACCGAAGAGGCGCGCGCGGCAGCCGAGAAGCTGATCCGGGCGGCGGCGGGGTAGGGCGTTTGTATGGCTGAAGGCTCTTCGTCCCTGAATGTCGCCGTCGTCGGCTGGCACACCCACAATTCCATGTTCGACGCCATCGGCGCCGACCTCGCCAGGGCCGGGCACCGCATCGTGCGTCATGCCGACCGCGAAGCGTTCGCCAAGGCGCATAACCCGCTCGCCGGCGCCGACGTTCTTCTTTGCGCGGCGAACTTCCCATTGACGCGGGCCATGTTCGCGGGTGCGCCGCGGCTGCGCGCCGTCGTGTCGGCGATCACCGGCGTCGAGGGCGTCGATCAGCCGGCCGCGACCGACCATGCGATCGTGGTCGCCAACGCCCAGACGCCGGACAACGTCACCGGCATGGCCGAGGCCACGGTGCTGCTGATCCTCGCCGCGCTTTACGACTTCAACGGCACGCAGAGGCTCTTACGCGAGTTTCTGCCGCGGCCCGATCCGCTGCGGGCGCATCAGTTGCGCGGCAAGACCGTGGGGATGATCGGGCTCGGCAAGATCGGCCGCGAGGCGGCGCGGCTCTTGGCGCCGTTCGGCGCGAAGCTGCAATACGCCGCGCGCCGCGACGCGGACCTTGCGGGGTTGCCGCCGATGCAGCGCGCCGATCTCGACACGCTGATGGCGACGAGCGACATCGTCGTGGTGCTGGCGAGCCTGAACGCCGAGACGCGCGGTCTCGTCAACGCCGCGCGGCTCAAGCTGATGAAGCCCACGGCGATCCTGATCAACGTCGCGCGCGGCGCTATCGTCGACGAGGCGGCAATCGTGGATGCGCTCGCCCGCAAGGCCATCGCGGGGGCGGCGCTCGACTGCTTCGAGGTCGAGCCCTTGCCCAAGGACAGCCCGTTGCGCGCGCTGCCGAACGTGATCCTCACCCCGCACATGATCGGCCACACCTACGAGGCGCATCATTCGCTGGAGGTGGCGACGCGGGATAATCTCGACTGCGTGTTCGCGGGGAAGCCGCCGCGCTACGTGGTCAATCCGGCGGTGCTGCCGGCCTGGACCGCGAAATGGGGCACGCCGCGCGGCTAGAGCCTTTCCGGCTTTGATGGAATCAAAGCCGGGCTCTAGCTTTTTGTTTCGACGCGTTTTCTTGACGCGAACCGGTACCCACTTCGCTTGAAAACGCTATAGGCCGCGGCGTTTCCGCTTCCAGTGACGCGCGCCGCGATGATAGAAGGCCATGTCTTGGGCTGAGGCGCCTCATACTCCGCTCATTCCCGCGCAAATGGGAATCCAGCGCTGGGTCCCCGCTTCCGTGGGGACGAACGGGAGAGAGGACCGTATCGTAGCAAGGTAACCCGTGCCGCTACCGACCGACATCACCTCGTTCCTGGACATCCTGCGCCAGCACGGCGACGCGGCCTACACGCTGATCTTCGCCTATTCGGCCTCGCACAGCCTGCTGCTCGGCCTGTTCGGCGGCTATGCGGCCGCGACCGGCGCGCTCAGCTTCGGCACGCTGGTCGGCGTGTGCTGGTTCGGCAGCTTCACCGGCGACGCGATCCGGTTCTGGATCGGGCGCAAGTTCGGCACCGGCTGGCTGAAGCGGTTTCCGCGGCTCTACCGCGCGATCGAGATCACCACCCGGCTCGCCGACCGCCACTATCTCCTGATGATCCTGTTCCACCGCTACCCGCACGGCATCCGCGGCGTCGCGGGCTTCGCCTACGGCATGTCGCGGCTGCCGTGGTCGACGTTCCTAGCGATCAACTTCGTCGCTGCGGGCCTGTGGGCGGTGGTGGTGGTGTCGATAGGCTTCGCGTTCGGGCAATTGTCGGAGAAGCTGATGAACGACGCATCGTCCAGCATCGGCCTCGTCATGCTGGTGCTGTTCCTCGGCGCGTCGTGGCTGCTCAGCAAGAAGCTCGACCGGATCGTGGAGCGGAATTAGCGCAGCCGCTCATTGCGGACGCGCGACCGGGGCGTAGCTCCAGCCCGCGGCGGTCACCGCCGCGACCACCGGCTGTTTGAGCGCATCGAGATCGAAGTCCACGTCGAGCTTCTTGCCGAAGCCGCCGCCCGCGGGCGTGTCGAAGCCGTAGGCCACTTGGCGTTTGCGTTTGAACAGTTGGACGCCGCGGAAGGCGGTCTTCTGCAGCCTGAAAGTCGGCGCGCTCATCAGCCCAGCCGACCATTCGACTTCGGAGCTTTCGTCGAGTGCGCCGACGCGATGCGCGGCCTCGTCGAGATAGAGCCTCAGCCGATAGGTTTCGCGCACGCCTTGCTTGGCCATGACGCCCCACCAGGCGGCGTCGGCGACCTTCCACTCCACCACCAGGTCGGCCTCCGGCCCGGTCCGCACCTGCCAGGGCCGAGACGGGTCGTTGAGCCCCATCAGCCGCTCGATCAGCGCCGCGCGCGGCACCGGCGCTACGCCCGGCGCGGGGGCAACGATTTGGCTGCGGAGGTAGCGGCGCAGCAGCAGGATCAGCACCACAAGCCCGATCACGATAGCCGCACCGACGATGGCGAGCAGCATGAACAACTGGCCGGTATCCTCGACGCCGCCGGCCTTGGAGGCCGCGATCAGCGCCGCCACACGCTCGGCGTTCTGCGCCTCCGCCGCGAACAGCCAGGTCTGGCTCAACCAGATCAGGCCGGCCGCATCGCCGCCCGAATACCGCAGGTATTGCAGTGCGCCGACCGACACGCGGCTGCGGTTTGTGATGCCGCTTCGCGATTCCATGCGCTGTGCCAGTACATCGAACGCGGTGCGGGCGGCGTCGGGGTTGGCATAGCGCAGTGCCGTGAGGGTGCCGTCAGGGGCGGTCGCGCGGGCTCCGTCGATGGAGCCTGCAATCGAAACGGATTCGACGCGGCCGGGCGGGAGCAGGGAACGGGCCGATGCCTCCGGCGGCGCCGCGGGACGAGTCAGTTCGGGCGGCGGCGAACAGGCGCCGGTCATGGACAGCATCAAGCCCACGGCGGCAAACAGCACGCGACGCATCGGCAACTCCGTTTCGATTTTGCAGGCAGTGTCGCGGCAGCCGGCGCCAGACTGCATTGCGGCAAATCAAGAGGCGCATGGACAGCGGCCGGGAGCGCTCGGAAGCGGTGAGGGCCCCCGTTTCCGGGAGCCCTCCGGCCGCTGGCCTGTTTTGGCCTCTCAGGCCCGCCGCACCGTGATTCGAAGGTTACGCCGGTCCGCCCCGGCCAAGAAAGGGCTATTCCGCCGCCCGCTGCCGGACCTGATGGCTGCCCGGCACGGTGCGGAAGGCGATGTTGAGGCGGTTGGCGCCGTTGATCGCGACCAGCGCCATGGTGAGGTTGACCAGCTCCTCCTCGCCGAACTGCGCGCGCGCCTCCGCATAGACCTCGTCCGGCACGTGGCCGTCGGTCACCAGCGTCACGGCTTCCGTCCAGGCCAGCGCCGCGCGCTCGCGGGCGGTGTATTGCGGCGACTCCCGCCAGGCGTCGAGCAAATAGATGCGCTGCTCGCTCTCGCCGCCGGCGCGCAGCTCCTTGGCGTGCATGTCGATGCAGTGGGCGCAGCCGTTGAGCTGCGAGGCGCGCAGCTTGACCAGCTCCAGCAGCGAATGTTCGAGGCCGCAATTGCGGACGAAGGCGTGCAGCCCGCCCATGGCCTTGTCGGCTGAGGGAGATGCTTTTCGGAAATCGAGACGGGCTTGCATGGCGGCCTCCCTCCTTCAGCCTTTAAGGCAACAACACCACGGGACCGGCGTGCTTGGCGGCTTCGGCGTCGCGGTGCGCCTGCGCCGCGTCGGCAAGCGCGTAAGTGCGGATCGCGGTGGTTTTCAGGATGCCGCTCGCGACCGCGTCGAACAATTCGGCGCACAGCCTGCGGAACCGCGCCGGCTCGCCGAGGAACGTGCTGACGCCCGGACGGTTCACCGACAGCGAGCCTTTCAGCGACAGTTTCAGAATATCGAGCGGCGGCACATGGCCGGAGGCGTTGCCGTAGTTCACGATCATGGCGAACGGCGCCATGCAGTCGAGCGACTTCTCGAACGTGTCGAGGCCGACGCCGTCGAACACCGCGCTGACCCCGCCCGGCACGATCGCCTTCACCGCCGGCACGAAGTCGGTCTCGCGGTAGAGGATGGTGTGGTCGCAGCCGTGCTCGCGGGCGATCTTCGCCTTCTCGGCGCTGCCGACGGTGCCGATGACGGTCGCGCCGAAGTGCTTCGACCATTGCGCCAGCAAAAGTCCGACGCCGCTCGCCGCGGCATGGATCAGCACGGTGTCGCCGGGCTTGGGCCGGAAGATGCGGTTGACCACGCTCGAAGCCGTGAGGCCTTTCAGCATCGTCGCCGCGGCCTGTTGGTCCGTCACGCTCCCGGGCAGCTTCACCAGCCGGTCGGCCGGGACGTTGCGCTCCTCGGCGTAGGCGCCGGTGTTGGCCCAGAAGTTCGAGCCGGTGCCGCAATAGCCGACGCGGTCGCCCGTCGCGACGCCGTCCACGCCCGGCCCGAGCGCGGTGACGACGCCAGCGGCCTCGTTGCCGAGGATGATCGGCATCGGCAGCGGCTCCTTGCGGTAGAAGCCGCCGCGCCGCACGTTGATGTCGGAGAAATTGAGCGCGATGGCGGTGTGGCGGATGCGCGCCTCGCCCGGCCCGGGCGGCGGCAGGTCGATCTCCTCGAACCGCATGACCTCTGGGCCGCCATGCGAATGGATGCGAATGGCCTTCATGGCTGAAAGTCTAGGCGGAACAGAGATGTGGCTTCAATCCGTGGGCGGCTTCCAACGCGCTCCGAATGACGCAATATAAGGGGCATGAAGGCACCGAGAGCCCCACTGGAATCCAAGCTCGCCGTCGGTGAATTGACCGAGCGCCAGGCCAGGCGCGAGCACGCGCGGCTGGAAGCCGACATCCGGACGCATGACGAGGCCTACTACCAGAAGGACGCGCCGACCATCAGCGACGCGGAATACGACGCGCTGCGGCGTCGCTATGAGGCGATCGAGGCCAAATTCCCGGACCTGAAGACGCTGACCAGCCTGACGCAGAAGGTCGGTGCCGCGCCCGCGCGCGGCTTCGCCAAGGTTCGCCATCGCGTGCCGATGCTGTCGCTCGACAACGCCTTCAGCGAGGATGACGTCAACGAGTTCGTCGCCCGCATCCGGCGCTTCCTTAATCTGAAAGAGGATCAGGAAACGGCGTTCACCGCCGAGCCGAAGATCGACGGCCTGTCGATGTCGCTGCGCTACGAGAACGGCGAGCTGGTCACGGCGGCCACCCGCGGCGACGGCGCCGAGGGCGAGGACGTCACCGCCAACATCCGCACGCTGAAAGACGTGCCGCACAAACTCAAAGGCCGCCGCGTGCCTGCGGTCTGCGAGGTGCGCGGCGAGGTCTATATGAACAAGGACGACTTCCTCGCGCTCAACAAGCGCCAGCAGGAGAGCGGCGGTCAGATTTTTGCCAACCCGCGCAACTCGGCGGCGGGCTCGCTGCGCCAGAAGGACCCGGCCATCACCGCGTCGCGGCCGCTGCGGTTCTTCGCCTATTCGTGGGGCGAACTGAGCGAGCACCCGGCGGACCGGCAGTCGAAGATGATCGAATGGCTCGGCGACATCGGCTTCCACGTCAATCCGCGCTGGAAGCTCTGCAAGTCGACCGACGAGTTGCTTGCCTTCCACCGCAGGATCGAAGGCGAGCGCGCGCGGCTCGACTACGACATCGACGGCGTCGTCTATAAGCTCGACCGGCTCGACTGGCAGGAGCGCCTCGGTTTTGTCTCGCGCACGCCGCGCTGGGCGGTGGCGCACAAGTTCGCCGCCGAGAAGGCGACGACATTGGTGCGCGACATCGAAATTCAGGTCGGGCGGACCGGTGCGCTGACGCCGGTCGCCAAGCTCGAACCGGTCGGCGTCGGCGGCGTGATCGTGCAGAACGCCACGCTGCACAATCAGGACGAGATCGAGCGGCTCGGCGTCCGCGTCGGCGACACGGTCGTGATCCAGCGCGCGGGCGATGTCATTCCCCAAGTGGTCGAGGTCGTGCTCGACAAGCGCCCGAAGAAGTCCGAGCCCTATCATTTCCCGAAGAAGTGCCCGTGCCCGCTCAAGACCGATGTGGTGCGCGAGGTCATCGCCGGCGGCGAGGAGGGCGCCCGCGCCCGCTGCACCGGCGAATTCGCGTGTCCGTTCCAGCGCATCCAGCACCTGATGCATTTCGTGTCGCGGCGCGCCTTCGACATCGAAGGCCTGGGCGAGAAGCAGATCGAGCTGTTCTACGAAAAGGAGTGGGTGAAGGAGCCCGCCGACATCTTCATGCTGGAGAAGCGCAACAGCAGGATCAAGCTTGAGGAGGTCGAGGGCTACGGCGAGACCTCGGTCCGCAACCTGTTCGCCGCCATCGACGCGCGCCGCGAAATTGCGCTGGAGCGCTTTATCTACGCGCTCGGCGTGCGCCATGTCGGCGAGACCACGGCGGTGGCGCTGGCCCGCGGCTATGGCTCCTGGGAGGCGTTCCACGACGCCTGCCTCAAGCTCATCAAGGGCGACGAGGAGACGCGATCCGAGATGGACGCGCTCGACCAGATCGGCGACACGGTGATCGATGCGCTCGCGGAATATTTCGGCGAAAGCCACAACCGCAAGCTGGTCGAGCGGCTGGTCGAGCAGGTCAAAATCCTCGACGCCGAGAAACCGCGCACGGATTCGCCGGTCGCCGGCAAGACCGTGGTGTTCACAGGCACGCTGGAGCAGATGACCCGCGACGAGGCCAAGGCCATGGCCGAGCGGCTCGGGGCCAAGGTCGCGGGCTCGGTGTCGAAGAAGACAGATTACGTGGTCGCGGGACCGGGCGCGGGTTCCAAGCTTGCCGAGGCCAGGAAGCACGGTGTCGCGGTGCTGGACGAGGACGGCTGGTTCAAGCTGGTGGGCCGGCCGTAGCGGCGCGAATTCAGGGGAGCGGGAACGGATGTCTGCCGATCAAGCGAAGAAGCCGCCGTATCAGCCGGTCACCGGCGACCTCAAGATGACGAAATCCGGCGGCATCGCCACTATCGTCATCGATCGCCCCGACGACGACAATCGCCTGACCCCCGATGCGCTGGCAAAGCTCGAAGTGCTCGCCCGCGAGCTGGCGCGCGACGACGAGACCAACGTGCTGGTCGTCACCGGCGCGGGCTCGAAGTTCTTTTCCATGGGCATCCTCAACCCGGTGATCCGCGCCTCCTACAGCAAGGAGGACGTGATCGAGATCGTGCGGCTTGCGAACCGCGCCTATGCGGCGGTCGAGGCGCTGCCGCAGATCACGATCGCCGCTCTGAACGGCGTCACCCGCGCGGGCGGCGCGGAGCTGTCGCTTGCCTGCGACATCCGGATCGCGGCCGCCCACGCCACCATGGCGTTGCCGGAGGCGAGCTGGGGCAGCTTTCCGGGCGCCGGCGCGCCCTATCGCCTGGCCTCGATCGTGGGCAAGGCGCGTGCGCTGGAACTGATCTGTACCAGCCGCAGCGTCGACTCGGCCGAGATGGAACGCTTGGGACTGGTGCAGCATGTCTATCCATCCGAGCGGCTCGCGGCGGAGGTGCGGGCGCTTGCCGAGCGCATCGCGTCGGCGGGTCCGCTCGCCACGCGCGGGGCGAAGCGCATCATGGCGGCGCGGCTCGATCCGGGTCTGCCGGCGGCGCGCGAATTGTCGGATGCGCTGCGCTACGCCATCGAATGGAGCGATGACGTGGACGAGGGGATCGCGGCGCACCGCGAGGGGCGCAAGCCGCGGTTTACCGGGCGGTAGATCGACTCAATCCTCGCCGCTTGCTCGCTTCCCTCTCCCCTTGAGGTCTCGGACTCGTGTTTCCCGGAGATCCGCGCTGGCTTGGCGAGTCGGAGCCACCTCTCGCGCGCCTTCAAGAAGCATACCGGCTGCTCTGAGACCCAACGTTGGATCGCTGGAAGTTAGATTTTTCCGGCTCCGTCACGGTGGTGGGTTGGCTGCGCCATGTGACGGGATCGGCGGCCCCTCGAGGTTTCGAAGTAGGTGCCTGCTAATCAGCGTCGGAGTCTTCGCTCGTCGTAACGGAAGAGACGAAGTGCGGTGACGTCTCGCCTTGACCCAGCGTAGCCGGTTGATTGAGTATTATGACGAGTACTTCCCTTTTGCGTCCACCAGAGCATCCGGCATGTCCATCGATAAGCGTGTCAACACGGCCGCCGACGCAATAGCCGACGTTCGCGACGGCGCGGTTGTCCTGATTTCGGGTTTTGGCGGAGCAGGCTTTCCCAACGAGTTGATCCGCGCACTGCGGGACCGCGCGCCGAAGGACATGACGCTCGTCGTCAACTCGGCAACCCACCGCTACTCATTGACCCACGAACTGTTGGAAGCCGGCCTGGTCCGCAAGATGATCTGCACGACCGCACGGGGCCGTGGTAAGGAGCCAACCGCGTTTGAACGGCTATGGATGGCAGGCAAGATCGAGTTGGAATGCATCCCGCAAGGCACATTTACCGAACGTATCCGTGCAGGCGGGGCCGGCATTCCCGCCTTCTATACCCCGGTCGGGCTTGGTACCGAGATCGCACAAGGTAAGGAAATGCGGCGGATCAAGGATCGCGACTACATCCTGGAGTACGCTTTGTCCGGCGACCTGGCGCTGATCCGGGCCGACACCGCCGATCACTACGGCAATCTTTCCTTCCGTTACGCGCAGATGAATTTCGGGCCCGTGATGGCCACAGCCGCAACGTTGGTTGTGGCTGAAGTTCGCGCAGTGCTCGACGAGCCAATACCGCACGATCGGGTGGGACTGTCCGGAGTCTACGTCGACCGAGTGGTAGAAGCGTCCAAATGAGCCCGCAGCCGCTCAACCGCCTGCAAATCGCATGGCGCGCCGCGAATGACATAACCGATGGGATGCTGGTCAATCTCGGACTCGGGATGCCGGTGGCCGTCGCCGACTATGTGCGCCCCGAGATGGATGTCTTCATACAGTCTGAGAATGGCGTGATCGGCGTCGGCCCTGCCGCCCCGCCGGATCAAGTCGACTCCGACCTCGTCGACGCCGGCAGCCGGCGCGTAACGCTGCGGCCCGGCGGCTCATTCGTGGATTCCTCCTGGTCGTTCGCGATGATCCGTGGCGGCCACATTGACGTGGCGATCCTTGGAGCGTTCGAGGTGGCCTCTAACGGCGATCTCGCCAATTGGGATATGCGCCTGCCTAACAAAGGGCCGCTAATCGGAGGCGCGATGGACCTTGCCGCGTGTGCTCGCTCTGTCTGGGTTCTCATGGAGCACGTCACACGCCAAGGAGCGCCTCGCCTCTTGAACCGGTGCACTTTGCCGCTGACCGCGCTCCATTGCGTCACCCGCGTCTATACTGATCTCGCCGTGATCGACGTGACCGCCGATGGAATGTTGGTTCGCGAGATGATCGATGGGTTGAGCGCGCAGGACCTTCGCGATCGCACGGAGGCGCCGCTGAATTTCGCGCCCGACTGCCGGACGTTGACGGCTCCCGCCATCGCGCTGCCGGACGAGCCGCGATGAACTTCATCGAAGTCAACGGGACGGCCCTGCGATACGATCGGTCGGGGTCTGGAGGCACCCCGCTCATCCTCATCCACGAAATGGGAGGAACGCTGGAGAGCTGGGATTTCGTTCTCCCTCAATTCTCGAGAACGCGCTCGACGCTCCGGTACGACACACGCGGTGCAGGACTGTCGCAAAAGGCGCGCCCTCCGCTTTCGATCGACACCATGTCCGACGACCTTGTGGCGCTGACAGATGCAATCGGGCTGACCGGGAAAGTCGTGCTGGCCGGCGTTGCGGTCGGCGGCGCCATTGCCCTGCACACCGCGTTCCGTCACCGGGAGCGGGTCGCGGCGGTGGTGGCGAGCAGCCCGGCGGTCAGCATCGCCAAGGACCGTCAGGCGGCGCTCCTGACCCGCGTCAAAGCCATGGAAGACAGCGGCCTGACCGCCGTCATCGACACTCTCGACAACGGCTATCCCATGGAGTTGCGCGCCGACGCGGAGCGATACGCTGCGTTCCGCGCGCGATGGCTTGGCGGCGATCCGGTCAGCTATGGCGCAATCTACCGCATGCTCATTGCGGCCGACCTGCAACCCGAACTTTCTGAGATCGCATGTCCGGTCCTCATCATGGCCGGCGCGCTCGACCGCGTTCGGCCGCCGCACCTCGTGGAGCCGGTGGCAAAGGCCATTCCAGGCGCGCGCTATCAGGTGATCGAGAGCGCGCACTATGCACCCGTGCAGACGCCTGAGCTCTACGCAGGTGCCGTCAACGATTTCATGCGGTCGATCGGCCTGTGAACGGCGCTAGACCGTCGATTCCGATCCGAGGAGTACGGTTGCCTGCGAGGACAGCACGCCGCCGTTGCCGTGGACCAGCGCAACTTCGCAATCCTTCACCTGCCGCGCACTGCATTCTCCACGCAGTTGACGCACCGCCTCAATCAGAATGAGCAAGCCGTACATGCCGGGATGGCAGTACGACAGCCCGCCGCCGTTGGTGTTGACCGGAACGCTGCCCCTCGGCGAAATTCGCCCGCCGCTGACGAACGCTCCGCCCTCGCCTTTTTTGCAGAAGCCAAGATCTTCCAGGAACAGAATCGTGTTGATCGTGAAGGCGTCGTAGAGTTCGATCACATCCACATCGGACGGACCGAGCTTGGCCATCGAATACGCCGCTTGTCCGGCCGCGAGCGCGCCGGTGACGGTCAGGTCGGTCATGCTGCTGATATTGGCGTGTGTGGTCGATTGGCCGCAGCCGAGCACATAGGCCGGCTTCTTCCTGAGCGATTCAGCGCGCTCTGCCGAGGTCACGACGATCGCTCCGCCGCCATCGGTGACGAGACAGCAATCGCGCACCGTGAAGGGGTAGCTGACCATGCGCGACGACAGCACCTCATCAATGGTCAGGGGCTTCTTCTCCCAAGCTGCCGGATTGAGCAGCGCCCATTCCCGGGCTGCCACGGCAACCGCGGCAAGCTGCTCGCGCGTGGTGCCGAACTGGTGCATATGCCGCGATGCGGCGAGCGCGTAGGCGCTTGCAGGCAGAAACGGCTTGAACGGCGTCTCGTAGGGGTTCGACTCGCGCACCGAGGCTTGCTTGCGGCCGACGCTGCGCTGTGTGCTGCCGTAAGCGATGACCGCGACGTTGCAAAGTCCGAGCTGGATCGCTCCCACGGCCTGCGCAACGTGGTACTCGAAGGACGAGCCGCCCACGATGGTCGAGCCTAGGAATGGCGGATCGATGCCGAGATACTCGGCCAGCCCCAGCACCGACATGCGGCTCTGCGTGGTGGCCGAGAACAGGCCATCGACGTCGCTGAGATCCATTCCGCAGTCGTCGAGGGCTCGCCGGACGCCTTGTGCCATCAGATCGAACACAGACATGTCGTCGGCCACCTGGCCGAGGTCGGATTCCGCGACGCCGACGATTGCGGCGCCTCCTCGCAGCAGTCCGGCCATCAGGCTTCCTCCTCCGGTGTGAACACCGGCATTGGCGGCTCGTCGCCCCCCGGCCTATGGACACGGAAGCGCACGCGCAGGCCGATCCTCACCTGGTCTGGCGGAATATCCTCGACGCGGCTCATCAACCGGAAGCCCTCGTCGCAGTCGATCAGCGCAACGTTGTAAGGCTCGCCCGCCGCTGGATGGACGACCGTTGTGGCATGAACGGTACCGAGGCCGGCGCTGATGCGCCATTCAAGCTCGTCGCTACCCGTGAATGGGCAGACAAGGCGCGGATAGAACACGGCCCGCTGCACCTTGGGACTGTACTGGTACGCCAGTTCGCCGCGCGAGAGATGATTGAGGTAGACTGCCAAGGGTGAGTTTGGACTGCCCGACATTTGCATCGATCGCCTTGTGGTCGCTCGCAAGGAACGACTGTAAGCGGGCCGGTCGGCGGCGATCAACCCTGTGCCTGAAGCCGCGTTGCCGCTAAAATTCGAGCCGACAGCGCGCCGTCCCACTTATAGTACCAGTCCGTAACAGGGTGCCTCAGTGACCAGCATTCCAAAACAGCAAGCTCCCGCCGTCTATCATCATCGCGTCGGCGAAATCGTCGTGACGGCCATCGGCGACGGCTTCCTGGACGGCACGCTCGACGTGCTGCGCAACATCAGTCACGCCGATGCGCTCCAGATCCTGACGGAAGCGTTTCGTCCCGCGCGACGCACGACCGTTAACACGTTCCTCATCCATTCGGCTGGCCGGCTCGCGTTGGTCGACACCGGTTGCGGAGGCTATTACCCGGCCGGCACGGCCGGCAAGTGCCACCAGAACCTGAAAGCGGCCGGCGTCGATCCGGCGAGCATCGACGCCGTGCTGCTGACACACATGCACTCGGACCATTCCTCGGCGCTGAGCGACCCGGCGACCGGCGCCCGGCTCTTTCCAAAGGCTGAGCTCGTCATGCATGAGAACGAGCCCGCGCACTGGTTCGACGACGCGCAGATGGCGAAGGGCAGCGAGCGCGAAAAGAAGATGTTTTTCCAGGTCGGCCGCGAGCAGGTAGCACCATATCGGGATCGCTGGCGTCTGTTCAAAAACACGCAGGAAGTGTTCCCAGGCGTGACGGCCATCCCGCGTCCGGGCCATACACCGGGCCACACCACGTACCTGATCAGCTCAGGGAACCAGCAGCTTCTGATCTGGGGCGATACGGTGCACGTGCCAGAGATTCAGACCGCACGCCCGGAAGTCTGCATGGATTTCGACACTGACAAGGATCTTGCGGCGGACTCACGCCGCAAGGTGTTCGACATGGCGGCGACCGACCGGATGCTTCTGACCGGGATGCACCTGCATTTCCCCGGCTTCTCACATTTGGTCCGGTCCGGCTCCGGCTACCGGCTGATCCCGGCGGCCTGGGAGCACGTGGTGTGAAATCATCCAGCGCGGCCGCTCAATTGGGCTTGATGCCTGCAGTCTTGATGACCCGGGCCCAACGCTCGATTTCTCGCGTCACATAGGACTTGAATTCCGCGGACGAATTGCCGACGGCGACCGCGCCCTGCTTGGCGAGCCGATCCTTGACCTCCGGCGAGCGAAGCGCTTCGGCGGCGGCGGCCTGAAGCCTGGCGAGCACCGGCTGCGGCGTGTTGATCGGAGCGACCAGGCCGTACCAGTTGTCGGCCTCGACCTCGGGCATACCAAGCTCCGCAGTGGTCGGAACCGTGGGCAGGCCGGCATAGCGCGTCTTGCTTCCGATCGCCAGCGCCCGCAGCTTGCCGGACAGAACCGGCCCTTGAAGGATGGGCACGTCGGCGAACATCATTTGGACGTGACCGCCGATGAGGTTGTTCACCGCCGGTGCCGCGCCGGTGTAAGGCACGTGCACGACGTCGATCTTGGCGGTGAGCTTGAGCAACTCCATCGCCATGTATGGCATGCCGCCGACCCCGGTCGACGCAAACGTCAACCTGCCGGGCTGCGCCTTCGCCAATGCGATCAGTTCCGCGAGCGTTTTCGCCGGCACATTCTCGTTCACCACCAGCAGTTCCGGCACCGACACAAGTTGCGTGATAAGGGCGAGATCCTTGAGTGGGTGGAATGGCATGTCTTTGCGCAGGCTGACGTTCATGGCCAGTGCGCTCGACGCTGCGATGCCGATGGTGTAGCCGTTGGGATCGGACTTGGCGACCGAGGCGACTCCCGTCATGCCGCCCGCGCCCGACCGGGTCTCGATCACGATGGTCTGGCCGATCACCTTCGACATCGTCTCCACCAGCACGCGGCTCATGGTGTCGGCCGGGCCGCCGGCAGGGAACGGCACGACGTACCTGATCGGCTGGTTCGGAAAGTCCTGGGCCGCCGCGGCCACCGGCAGCAGCAACAGCCCGGTCAGACAAGCAATCCGCATTCGCAATTTCATCGCCATCCTCCCATTGTGCCGACCATGCACTCGGATTCGCTCAACGACACCAAGTTGAGGCTCGCGTAGAATTGGCGTCGTGGATAATTCTGGAGCAATCCCCGCCACCGGCACGCGGTCCCTCGTTCAGCCTATCAGGAGTCCGACACAAAAGCTAATCATCTATGCTATTATCTCTTAAACTGGATCGATGGGCGTCAGGCTCGAAGCCTCCGGCTATCGTATCGCGGCGACGCAGCCGCAACATTCGCGAGCATTTTTTGGAACTTGCCATGCGTATGAAGCTCCACTGGTCGCCGCGCTCGCCGTTCGTGCGCAAGGTCATGATCGTAGCGCACGAGCTCGGCCTCGTTGATCGCCTGGACTGTATCCGCACCGTCGCGGCGACCACGAAGCCGCATGAGCTGCTGATGCGCGACAACCCACTGTCCAAATTGCCGACACTGGTGCTGCCCGACGGCACGGTGATCTACGACTCACCGGTGATCGGTGAATACTTCGATAGCCTGCACAATGGCCCGAAGCTGTTTCCCAGCGAAATGGCGGAACGGCTCACCGCGCTCCGTTGGCAGGCGCTCGGCGACGGCATGCTCGATTTCCTGCTGCTTTGGCGGAACGAACTGAGCCGCCCGGCGCCATCCGAGCCGCACCTCACGGCATACGCGACCAAGCGCGCCAAGGCCCTGGAATCGCTTGAGGCCGAAGCCGCGTCACTCCAACGAACGCGATTCGCCATCGGACACATTGCGGTCGGCTGCGCGCTTTCCTACATCGACTTCCGCTGGCCCGGCGACCGGTGGCGCGACAACCACCCGAAGCTCGCCGCATGGCACGCGACCGTCGCGGCCCGACCGTCGTTCCGCGCCACTGAAGCGGTGGACGATTCCTAAGCAGCTCTAGATTCCAAGATGCAGATCGTGCCGCCCTCCTTCCCGCCCGGACTCGATCGCGATGCGGTCCCAGATCGATGGTGTGCGCTTGACTGCGTATTGCGGCGGATGGATACGAAGCGGCGGCGCAAGGACCGCCGCCGGAACCAGTACCGATCGAGGAGAGCCGGATGGCGCCCAAAGCCCTGACGCGGCAAAGCGGTGTCGATTTCAGCCGCAGCGCCGTCTCGCGCTATATCCAGCTTGCGAGCCTGTTCCGCCGCCGCATTCAGGCTGGACAGTGGAGTGCGGGCCAGCAAATTCCGACCGTCGAAGATCTCGCCGAAGAATGCGGCGTCGCCCGCGCCACCATCCGTCAGGCACTGGGGCAACTCGATTCGGAGGGACTGATCGAGCGTCATCGCGCGAAGGGCACCTTTGTGAAGGCGCAGGCCAACGAGCAGCTATGGTGCGAGGTCGCGACCGATTGGTCCGGCATGTTGATGTCGCGGGCAGGCGCCAAGATCGAGCTTCTGTCCGACGAGCGCGGCCAGATGCCGTCAAAGGTTCCCCATTCCATCGGCAAGCTTGCCCCGTCGTACCGGCGGCTGCGCCGCCGCCATTCACGCACCGGAGTGCCTTTCCTGCTGGGCGATCTCTACTTCGACGAGCGGATCAGCCGGGGCATGACGCGCGCGCTGTTTGAAAGCAAGACAGCGCTGCGGTTGATCGCCGACATTCCCGGCATGAAGATCAAGGACGCGCGGCAAAGCCTGACGATAGGCGCCGCGGACCTCGAGACCGCGCAGGCGCTGAACCTGCCCCTCAACGCGCCGATTGCGTGCGTGTATCGCTCGGTCGTTGACCGCTCGGGCTGCCTGGTCTTCATCGGCGAAGGGCTCTATCGCGGCGATCAAGTTCGCATCGACATAAAGCTGAAATAGGCAAGCCCGGCGACGGCAGTCCGGCGCGGCCGCGCATCGCCGCTGCTCAACCGCGAGCCTCTTTTCCTCCAGTTTCACAGGGCCCGGAGTGAGCTATTTGAACACCGGTTTGCGCTTTTCGGCGAAGGCGCGCTGCGCCTCCTTGGTCTCGTCGCTGGTCGCAAGCGCCACGGTCTGCGACTGCTCGAAGCGATAGGCGTCGCGCAATGGCAGTCCTTCGGTCACGTTGAAAGAGCGCTTGGCGGCGCGCACGGCGAGCGGACTCTTGCCTGCGATTTCGAGCGCGATACCGCGCGCCGTCGGCAACAGCGCATCGTCCGCCACGCAGGCGGATACCACGCCCATCCGCAACAGCTCCGCGCCGAAAACGCGGCGTGCCGTGTAGATCAGAAGCCTCGCGTCCGATTCGCGAAAGAAGCGGCGCACATGACTGACGCCGCCGGCCAGCCCGACATCCACCTCGGCCATGGCGAAGTAACCGCTCTCGCCCGCCACCAGAATGTCGCAGCATAGCGCCAGCACGCAACCAGCCCCGATTGCCGCGCCGTTGATTGCCGCAATGACCGGCTTCTCGCATTCCAACACGACATTGAAGCTCTCGCGCACCAGTCGGTTATGGCGCGGATAGGCGCCAGCCTCGTCGAGCGACGGACGTTCCTTCAGGTCGGCGCCCGCCGAAAAGGTCTTGCCTTCGCCGGTCAGCACGACCGCGCGGACGTCGCGGCGATCGCTCAAATCGTCGAAAATCGCGACGATCTCCTCGCGAAAGCGGCGGTTCTGCGCGTTCACCGGGGGTCTAGCAATGGAGACGATCGCGACATGGTCGGCGACCTCCACCTTGAAGCACTCGTAGGAATTGGCCATCGCAACGGTCCTCACCATTCATCGGCGCATCGGAATATGCCGGTCACTGCGTCATGGAAGCGACGCGCGTGCACGCCGGCAAAGTCGTCAGCCCCCCGCCGGGTGGCAGCGCGAGCGGGGGACTTGCCCCGTCGGGCAGCGGAATCTCGTGCGCATTGAGCGTCATTGAAACCATCGTGTAGTAGCCGATCACGCCCGTAAGCTCCACGATGCCTCGCTCGCCCCATCGCGCGGTCACCGCCGCATGTACCGATGGCTCTACCGTGCCGGTCTGCTGTAGCTGCCGGGTGAATTCATACACCTCCGCCTCGGGCTCCGAGGTGAAGCGCGGCGCCTCGGCCAGTCGGATCGCCTCGACGACCGCGGGATTCAGACCCGCAGCCCTGGCCGCCTCTGAGTGGATAAGAAACTCGAGCTGGCTGTTCCAACGCCTCCCCGTCACGATAATGGCGAGTTCATTGAGCTTCTTCGGTAGCGTGGTGGAGAAGCGCAAATACTCTCCAAGCTTCGACCATCGCCGCGCCAGATCGGGACTGTGAATCACGGCGCGCAACGGACCGACCAGCCGGCCGCGCACGCCGTTGACGATTTCGTCATGGACTTTGCGCTGCTCGTCACTCATCTCCTCGACGGAGGGCAGATTCAGACGCGTCATGACATGCTCATTCTCGTTCGCCCGCGGACCCCAGCCCGAGTTCGCGCAGAAGCTCTTCGGTGTGCTGACCGAGCAGCGGCGGCGCGCGGTCGAAGGCCAGCGGGGCATTGGTGAAATTCAGCGGGCTGACCACTTGCGGCACTGTCCCGGCCGTCGGATGCGGCAGATCGCGCAGCATTTGACGATGCACGATCTGCGGCTCGGCAAATACCTCAGGCACCGTGTTGATCGGCGAACAAGGGACGCCGGCATGTTCGAGCGCAGCCACTAGATCGGCGCGCGGACGCTTGGCGAATTCCTCGCGCAGCAGCGGGTCGAGCTGCGAATGATTGCGGACTCGGGCGGGGTTGGTTGCAAATCTCTCGTCGGCGGACCACTCATCGCGGCCGAGAATGTTGGCGAGCTTGTCGAACTGCCCGTCATTGCCCACCGCCAACGCGACAAAGCCGTCGGCGCAGGGAAATACGTCCTGTGGCTGGATGTTCGGATGCCGATTGCCGCCGCGCTTGGGCGTATTGCCCGAGGCGAGCCAATTCATCGCCTGGTTGGCGAGGAAGGCGGCCTGCACATCCAGCATCGCAAGGTCGATATAGTCGCCGTCGCTGGTCCGTTCCCGGCGCGCCAGAGCCGCCAGCACGCCCACCGCGGCATACATGCCGGTCATCAGATCGACGATCGGGACGCCGACCTTCTGCGGCCCGGCACCAGGCATTCCGTCGCGTTCGCCGGTGACGCTCATCAGGCCTCCCATGGCCTGGATCATGAAATCGTAGGCGGCCGCGTCGCGCTTCGGCCCTGTTTGCCCGAAGCCGGTGATCGAGCAGTAGATGATGCGCGGGTTCACCGCCTTGAAGCTCTGGTAGTCGAGGCCGAAGCGTTTCAGCGTTCCGGCCTTGAAGTTTTCCAGCACGATGTCGGAGCGTGCCGCAAGCGCTCGTACAACGGCCTGCCCCTCTGCCTTATCGAGGTCGAGCGTGATCGAACGCTTGCCGCGGTTGACCGAAAGGTAGTAGCCGGCCTCGCGAGTGGGCTCGCCGGACCGGTCGCGCAGAAACGGTGGACCCCAGGCGCGCGTGTCGTCGCCAACGCCTGGACGCTCCACCTTGATGACATCCGCCCCGAGATCGGCCAGCACCTGGCCGCACCACGGACCCGCCATGATGCGGCTCAGATCGAGGACGCGCACGTGTGACAGCGGACCGGCCATTTGACGTACCCCGCCTGGCGCCGCGACCGCCGCAACTACTTCAATCCTGCGGCCCGCGCGACCGGGCCCCATTTTTCGGTTTCACTCCTGATATGCGCGCCGAATTTTTCCGGGGAATTTGCAACCACTGTCGCACCTTGCGACTTCAGTGCCTCCAGGAAGGAAGGATCGGCGAGCGCGGCCTGCACCGCTGGCACGAGCTTCTTCATCACATCTTGCGGCACCCCCGCCGGAGCCATTAGTCCATACCAGCTTTCCGCGACCAATTTAGGGTACCGGGATTCAGCCACAGTGGGAACGTCCGGCAGCAACGTCGAACGTTCTGGCGCAGTGACGGCAATCGGGACCAATGCCCCCGATCGAACGTTGGGCGCAATAACCGCAACGTCGCCGATGATCGCATCGATCTGGCCGCCAAGCGCATTCGGCAGCACCGCGGCCGTACCGCGATATGGCACATGCACCAACTTGACGCCGGCTTCCATGTTCACGAGTTCGAGCAGGAGATGAGGAAGAGTTCCGATACCGGCCGTGCCGATAGTCAGCTTTCCGGGATTTTTTCTCGCGTGATCCACGAACTCGGCAAACGTCTTTACCCCGACTTTCGGATGAGCGGCGAGCAATTGCGACGAGCGCCAAATTTCGGCGATGGGCTGCAGGTCCTTGTTGACGTCGTAGCGCAACGTTCTGACCGACGGGCTCACAACCAGCGGACCGGTTGCACCGACCAGCAAGGTGTAACCGTCCGGCGCTGCAGCAGCGACCGCTTCGGTTCCCGGAATACCGCCGCCGCCGCCGCGATTCTCGACAACCACCGGCTGCCCGAGACGAGGACCCAACAGATCGGCAAGTTTCCGCGCCGCGAGATCGGTGGGACCACCGGCCGCATAAGGCACGATCATTCGGGTGGCCCGGGACGGATACGTGTCGGCCGACACGGAACAGTTGACCGCGACAGCCGCCACGGCTGCGCAAATCCATGCGGCGATTGACTTCATAGGCCTCCTCCGATTGCCGAGGCCGTCGCTAAGGCCCAAGCACAGATCAGTTATGCTATAAAATTAGTCTTTTAGTCTTTTAATCTTGGCGATCAAGACACCGATTGTGCATAAAGGACATGCGGCGCGCGGCCGCGGCCGTTACGAGGGTTCCCAATGAGCATCGTGTCCGCCGAACTCCTGCCGTGCGTTCAACGCCTTACCGACACGCGCTGGGCTTTCGTGCGCGGACCGCTCAGCGAGTTGCACGGCTGGACACTGCGCCTCGCCGACGAAGCCGGCCACATAGGGTTCGGATACGGCCACGCCATGCCGACCGTCTCGATCCACGGCGCGGGCGCCAAGGCCGGCCTCGACTACCTGCTGCCAAGGCTGATCGGCCGCGATCCGTTCTCTATCGCCGAAATCATGCAGGATATCGACAACGCGCTCGCAGGCCAGCCGAGTGTAAAGGCGGCAATCGACATGGCGCTCCACGACCTTGCGGCCCGCAGACTCGGCGTATCGCTGGATGCGCTGCTGGGCGGACGCCGGAGAGCCGCCATTCCGCAAGGCCGGATCGTACCCTTGAAGCCGCCCGCCGAAATGGCCGAGGTCGCGCGCGCGCTGGCGGCCGAAGGCTACCCGATGATCAAGCTGAAATGGTCGGGCGATCCGGATCTCGATGTGGCACGCACCGCCGCGATCCGGCAGGCCGTCGGTCCCGCGACAACCCTGATGCTCGACACCAATCAGTCCTACTCCGCCAAGACTTTCATCCGCACCTTTGCGCGCGTGGAGCGATTCGACATTGCCTTGGTCGAACAGCCGGTGCCGGCGGCGGATCGGGATGGCTTGGCCTTGATCACGCGAACAATTCCGGCCTCGGTCGAGGCCGACGAGAGCGCCGGTTCGGTCGACGACGTCTTTCGTCTCGTCAGCGATCGCGTCGTTGACAGCATAAATCTGAAGATCACCAAGCTCGGTGGCATCCGCAAGACACTAGCAGCCGCAACAATATGCCACGCCGGCGGCGTGTCCTGTCGCCTCGGCGCGGCGTTCGGGCCGTCATTGTTACAGGCATTCTCGACGCACGTGGCAGCCGTATTCCACACCCTTGAATCGCCGTGTGAGCTATCTGAACATCTGCACCTAACCGACGATCCGTTCACGCCTCTGCTGATGAAAGATGGTCTTATCGCGGTTCCTACAGCGATCGGATGCGGCGTCGCGTTGCGGTGAGCTCAGGCGAAAAACTCTACCCGCCGACGATCCAAAGTTCGGCCTCAGTGCAAGGGGTGGTCGTCTCAAGTTAAACGTGGCCCGAAGAAACAGGGCAGGTCAGACCCTCACCCGCGCTTGCTCGGCTATCGCCTCCGCTCGGGCACCCTCTCCCTCAAGGGGAGAGGGAAGCGAGCAAGCCGCTCCGCCTACGCTCAATCTCAGACGCTACCTCACCCCGCCCTTGTTCACCGCCGGCCCCGTGTAGGCCTCGAACCGCTTCCGCAGGTCCGCGATCAGCCTGTCGTCGGTGATGAATTCGCGGAAGTTGTTCGCGATCTTGTACGACGTCAGCGGCTTGAAGCCCGCGGGCGGGGCGACGTCGGTGCGCGCCGAGAAGGTGCCGAGCCGCGCCTGCTGCTCCGCCTGGAGATACCACGACACGAACAGCTTGGCCGCGTTCGGGTGCGGCGCGTCCTTGAAGATGCCGCCGGTGACGGTGAATACCGGCGTCTCGTCGGCCTCCGAGAATGCAATCTCGATCGGCTTGCCCATGCGCTTCTGCCCGCCGGCGGTGGTGACGGTGGCGTCGAGCGTCGCCGCCATCTTGCCGTCGGCGATGGCGCGCGCCACCGGCAGATGGCCCTGGATGAAGTGCGGCTTGTTCGCCATATAGCGGTCCATCCAGTTCCAGCCGTACTTCTGCACGATGATGTGGAACAGATAGAGCGCCGCGTCATCGTCGTGCGGATAGACGCTGATGAGCTTGCCCGCGAATTCGGGCTTCAGGAAATCGAGCGCGGACTTCGGCACGCCCTCAGGCTTCACCAGATTGGTGTTGTAGGCATAGGCGATGGTGATCGCCGCGAATGCCATGTAGGCGCCGTCGGGGTCGCGCAGGTTCGGGATGATCCGGTCGAAGCCGTCGGGCTTGAAGTTGAGGAGCTTGCCGCGCTTCTTCCAGTTCACGAAGTCTTGCACGGTCTGGAAGAACGCGAAGTCGACCGCGAGCTTGCCGTCGGCCATCTGCTTCTCGATTTTCTGGTTCAGCACGTTGCTGAAGCCGCCCTCGACCGACACCTGGATGCCGGGAAATTTCTCCTGGAACGCCTTGATGCGCGCCTCGTAGGGCGCGGTCGGGCCGCCGGCGTAGAACGTCAGCGTCTTCTCGGCCTTGGCCTTCTCGTAGAGCTGCTCGACAGTTTCGGCGTGCGCGGCTGCGGGTGTCAGCAGCGCTGCGGCGATGCAGGCCGGCAGCAGCCGGCGTGTGAATGCGGACATGAGCGTTTCCCCGGTGCTTGTGGTTTTGGGGAAACGATAGCGCAATCCGGCCGTGGCCGCGAGAATGTCGGCGTCAGGTCCGCCGTTCCAGCAGCGCATAGGATGCAATCAGCGCGAGCACCAGCGCCGCCATCAGCAGGGCCAGCGGCAGGGCCGAGGGCGCGCCCGCAAGCAGCCAGCCGCCGTATTGCACCATCGCGGCGCCGAGCGTCATCTGCGCAAAGCCGGTGATGCCCGCCGCGGTGCCGGCGGCCTGCGGGCGCACGCTGACCGCGCCCGCGATGGCGCCGGGCAGCAGCAGGCCGTTGCCGAACGAGATCAGCGACTGCGGCGCGAACACGATCATCGGGCCGCCGCCGGGCGCGGCCCAGGCCAGCGCCACCGCGGCGATGACGCCGACGGTTTCGAACCCGATGCCCCACAGGATCAGGCGATCGATCCCGAACCGCGGAGAAAGCTGCGATGCTACGTAGTTGCCGAGCATGTAGCCGAGGGACGAGGCCGCGAACCACAGGCCGTATTCCGCCGAGGTCAGTCCCATCGACGTTACGGCCACGTGCGGGCTGCCGCCGAGGAAGGCGAAAAACGTTCCCGAGCCGAAGGTGGCGATCAGGATGTAGCCGTTGAAATTGCGGCTGATCGAGAGTGCGCGCAGGTCGCGCATGAAACCCGCTTGCAGGCCCGGCGCCGCGTTCAGGCCGCGCGTTTCGGGCAACGTGACTGCGGCCCAGGCCAGCACGGCGAGGCTGGTGACGGCGGTGAACAGGAAGATCGCTTCCCAGCCGAAGGCGGTGTCGAGCACGCCGCCGATCAGCGGGCCTGCGCTCGGCACCACCACCATCACGGTCGCGACCAGGCCGATCATGGCGGCGGCGCGGTCGCGCTCGAACAGGTCGCGGATGATGGCGCGGCCGATGACGATGCCGGCGGCGGCGCCGACCGCCTGCAGGATTCGCGCGACGACCAGACCCGTGACGTTCGGCGCGGCGAACGGCAGCAGGCTCGCGAGCGCGGTGAGCGCCAGCCCCGCGAGCAGCACCGGCCGCCGCCCGAAGCGGTCCGACAACGGACCCATCGCAAGCTGGCCGCCGGCGAGCGCCAAGAGGAACACCGAGACCGTGAACTGCACGGTCGCGCCGTCGGCGCCGAGCCGGCGCGTCAGCGCGGGGATTGCCGGAACGAGAATGTTGAGGGTCGTTGGCCCGATGGCGGTCATCGCCATCAAGAGCAGGAGGAGGTTCCAGCGGGGGCCGGTTTGCGCTTTCTGCGGCTGAGTGGAACCGTCCACGAGTTGCTATGGCTCCGAGTGCGTGCGCGGCATACAGACCCCCACCTCATTCCTCCCCCTTTCGCCGCGCCGCCGAGCGAAGAGAGGGGCTGGCGCGGCTACCTTTTCAAGTGTTCGCGCTGGCTGCTCGCCCCGCGGGCTCGCCAGCGCGAACGTAGGAGGAAGGTCGTCCCGCGAGGACCGAGCTTGCTGTGGCTGTCCGGCGTTGCCGCGTGTGCTCCCTCCCCCTGAAAGGGAGAGGGTCGGGGTGCGGGTCGAATCAGACATCGCGCGATTGCTATGCATCATGCCGCGAGCGGCTTGGTCGCCGCTTCGAGCCATGGCCGGGTCTCGGCGTCGACCAGCGGCGCGAGCGTCTGTGCGACGCGCACGTGATAGGCGTCGAGCCATGCCGTTTCGCCGGCGGTCAGCATGCCGCGTTCGATCAGGCGGCGGTCGATGGGCGCGAGCGTCAACGTCTCGAAGGCGTTCAGCGGCTTCTCGCCTCCGGCGTTCGGGCCTTCGACCACCAGCACCAGGTTCTCGATCCGGATGCCGTAGGCGCCGGTCTTGTAATAGCCCGGCTCGTTGGACAGGATCATGCCGCGCTTCAGCGCGACGTTGCCGAGCTTGGAGATGCGCGCCGGCCCCTCGTGCACCGACAGATAGCTGCCGACGCCGTGGCCGGTGCCGTGATCGAAGTCGAGCCCCGCTTCCCACAGATGCTGGCGCGCGAACGGATCGAGCTGCGCGCCGGTGATGCCGTCGGGGAACACCGCGCGAGCGATGGCGATGTGGCCTTTGAGCACGCGGGTGAAGCGGTCGCGCATCTCCGCCGTGAGCTCGCCCACGGCCACGGTGCGGGTAATGTCGGTGGTGCCGTCCTCATACTGGCCGCCGGAGTCGATGAGGAACAGTTCGCCCGGAGCGATCTTGCGGTCGGTCTTGCGCGTGACGCGGTAGTGCACGATGGCGCCGTTCGGCCCCGCGCCGGAGATGCTGGGAAACGACACGTCCTTCAGCAGCCCGGTGTCGCGGCGGAAGCTTTCCAGCGCCTGCGCCGCGGCGATTTCCGTGAGCCTGCCGCCTGGCGCCTCGCGGTCGAGCCAGGCGAGGAAGCGCGCCACGGCAGCGCCGTCGCGCGCCTGCGCCGCGCGCGCGCCTGCGATTTCGGCGTCGTTCTTGACCGCCTTCATGGCGGCAATCGGGTCCGTGCCACGCGTCACCTTGCCGCCTGCGCCGATGACGATGCGCGATAGCGCATCCGCGCCGGTCGCCTGATCGAGCCGCACGGTTCGCTTGGCCGCGCCCAGCGCTTCCAGATCGGACACGAAGGCCGCCGGTTCGCGGATGTCGGCCAGTTCCTCCAGTTTGTGGCGCACTTCGTTGCCGAGCTTCCCGCCGTCGATGTAGAGCGAGGGCCGGCCTTCCTTCGGCACGACCGCGAACGCGAGCGCGATCGGCGTGTGCGCCACGTCGCTGCCGCGGACGTTGAAGGTCCAGGCGACGTTGTGCGGATCGGACACCACCAGTGCGTCGGCGCGCAGCGCAGCGATCTCCTTGCGGACGCGGCCGAGCTTGGATGCCGCCGTCTCGCCGGCAAAACGCAGATGATGCAGCACGACCGGGCCGAGCGGAGGCTTCGGGCGGCCGGTCCAGATCGCATCGACCGGATTGGAGTCGGCCGCGACCAGTTCGCCGCCGGCATTGGCGCAGGCGCGCATCAGCCGCTCCGCGCCTTCCGCCGTGTGCAGCCACGGGTCGTAGCCGAAGTGCGCGCCTGCGGGCAGGTTGGCTTCGAGCCATTCGTGGGGCGGCTTGTCGCCGACGTTGACGGTCTCGAACGCCGAGGCGTCGACCTGGTCCTTGGCCTGGAGCGTGTAGCGGCCGTCGACGAACAGGACGGCCTTGCCGGCGAGCACGATCGCAATGCCCGACGACCCGGTGAAGCCGGTGAGCCACGCAAGCCGCTCTTCGGACAACGGAACGTATTCGTTCTGATGGCGGTCGGCGCGCGGCAGGATGAAGCCGGAAAGGCCGCGGCGCGACAGTTCGGCGCGCAACGCCTGCAGGCGCGGCCCGGTGGCCGCGGGCTCCGGGTCGTCGAAGGACTGAAATCGCGCCTCGAACATCGGCGGCAATCTATGGGGCGGGGCGGGGAGGGGCAATTGCGAGGGGCGGGACCGTCCCGGGTGCCAAGCGTCGGTGTGCGCTGCAAAAAATAAGTTACCGCGGGGACCATCGTTCGCGCTGATCGATCCCATCGAGATCGTGAATTTATCGTTTAATTATGTGAACTTAGAAGGGTACCTATGCGAGCTATGCGCTAGTCGCAGGGTTCAAATCGCACTATGTTGCACCGCAGAAAGACGAGGTAGCCGAGGGGATCTGCCGCAGTCTGACCGAACCGAATTCAAGGAGATTCCCATGTCCACGATCACTTACGAAGGCGGTCTTGCCGCAAACGCCGCCACTGCCCCGCGGGTTACCGTCCGCGCCAAGGGTTTCTGGGGCCGCGTGTTCGACCGCTTGGTCGAGGCCCGCATGAAGCAGGCCATTGCCGAGGCGCGCCGCTATGGCGTCGTCATCCCGCGCGAGCTGGAGCAGTCGGCCCTGTCGTCCGCCGCACAGGACAAGAACGGCCTGCCGTTCACGCGCTGATCCCGCCCAAAACGCTTGAAGGCTTTCGCCGCCCCGCCGGGTCTCCCGCGGGGCGGTTTGCTTTCCGGCCCGCGCGGCTGCCGCCCATGATGTGGCGGCAACGGACCCATGCGCGGGCGGGGGCACAGCGCGGTGTTTGCTTGAAGGGTGTGCGTGACGGCGGCGGGACAGTGCCCCGGTTCGCCTTCGCGGAGCGACGGTGGGAGGTCTTATGCCTGCTCCGTATTGCGAGGCCTATCGTGCGCATCATGGCGTGCCCGGCGATGCCGCGCCGCGCGGCGCCTTGTTGCGATGGATCGACGCTTTCGCGGAATGGAAGATGCGCGACTCGATGCGCGCAATCGGCCGCGCTCAGGCGCGTGGGGCGTGCAGAAGCAGCGTCGTCCAGCCGTCGAGCCGAAACGAGCGTTCCAGCACCAGCCCCTGCGAGCGGTAGGCCGAGATCGCGGCGTTGGCCTGCGACGAAAGAATCCCCGACAGCACGACGTGCGCGCCGGGCATCAGCGACCGCGCCATCGGCGCCGCCAGCCGCTGCAGCGGCCCAAGCAGGATGTTGCACAGCACGAGATCGAACGGCGCGCGCCTGACCGCCTCGGGCGCGTTGAAGCCGCGGCCGTGCACGGCGGTGACGAACGCGCCGGCGCCGTTGAGCGCGGCGTTTGCGCGCGCGACCTTCACCGAATTGACGTCGACGTCGACGCCGAGCACCGGCACGCGCAAGGTCTTCGCCGCAGCGATCGCCAGCACGCCGGTCCCGGTGCCGAGGTCGAGCACGTGGCGCGGCCTGCGCGGCTGGCGCGCCAGCCAGTCCAGCGCCAGCAGGCAGCCGCGCGTGGTGCCGTGGTGGCCGGTGCCGAAGGCGGTTGCGGCTTCGATTTCGATCGCGACGCTGTGCGGCGGCACGCGCACGCGATCGTGCGCGCCGTGCACGACGAAGCGGCCCGCGCGCACCGGCACGAGGCCGACGAGGCTCTTCTTCACCCAGTCGCGCGGCGCGATGCGTTCGATCTTCAGCGCGCGCGCCAGCGCCTTGCCGCCGGCGTGCGCCACCAGTTCGCGCAGCATCGGTTCGTCCGGCTTGTCGCGGAAATGCAGGTCGACCTGCCAGCGGCCGTCCGGCCCGGCAAAGGCCGCGCAGGCGAAGTCGGTGGGGTCGAGGCTTTCCGACAGCAGGTCGGCAAGGCGGCGCGCCTCGCTTTCGCCGGTGCGGAGCCGCGCAACGTAGGTCGGCGGGATTTTGGCGGACGATGTCTTGGAGGTGGATGTCTTGGATTTGGTCACAGGGCTTTATGCACGGGCACGGGCAGCGCTTCCACAGGAATTCTCAAGGTGCGGTCCGCAGGCAGCCCACAGGGCGTTACAGGACTTGCCCCCAGCGGATACAGTGTTTGCACACAGCGCCTCCACCGCTTTTCCGCAACGTCATCCACAGGCCAAATCATGGACATCGCTGACAAACTCGCCTGCTCCGAGCTGGTGCAGGCCTGGGGCTTCGCCCGCGACCAGGGCAAGTGGGACGACCTGCTGGCGATCTTTCATCCCGGCGGCGAGATCGCGGTGTCGTGGTTCCGCGGGCCGTATCCGGAGTTCGTCGCGCACTGCCGCAACAACTTCGGCAAGGGCACGCTGGCCAAGCACCAGCTCTGGCCGGTGCGGGTGACCTTAAACGGCTCGCGTGCACTGGCCGAGACCAGCGTCGCCATTCTGGTGCGCCAGACCATCGACGGGATTGCGGTCGATCTCACTTCGCAGGGCCGCTTCCTCGACCGCATCGAAAAGCGCGATGGCGCTTGGCGCATGGTGGAGCGCGCAGCGCTGTACGAGAAAGACCGCCTCGATCCGGTCGAGCCGTCGCCGGCGTTCGCAGCGATGCTGGCGAAGGCCGACACCGCGAAGTTCCCCGCGCCCTACCGCTACATGGCGTATCGGGTGGAGGCCGCGGGGCGGACGCTCGCGGAGCCGGTGCACTACGACGGCCGCGCGGAGACCGAGGCGTTGAAGGTGCGGTATGCGGAGTGGTTGAAGGGCGGGTAAGGGGCGGCGTGTCCGCCGCAAGGCCGCGCGATCTTTCGGTGTCGAGATTTTGCATCGCGCGTGCCACGGGCTCGCTTCCCTCTCCCCAACAGGGCGTTCACGCCCGTCTTCGACGGGCTATGGGGAGAGGGGAAGCGCGTGTGCCTCGCGCGCGGTGCAAAATCGCGCCGTTGCAGAATCGCGGCCCCCTAAAACGGCCGCTGCCCGCCGAACACCGCCGGCGGAGGCGGCGGCAGGGGCCGCGCCGCGCGCTCGCGATCGACGAACACGCGCGAGCCGTCGGGCCGCACCAGCCAGTATCCGGTGCGCGCGGCGTCCTCGAACTCCGGCGCGGGGCGTTCCCAAGGGGGAGGCCCGAACGGCGAGGGCGGCGGCGGTAATCGCTCGGCGTCGCGCGGGCCGATATAGCCGGGCGCGCTGCGCGACAGATCGGGGCGCGGCAGCGGGGTGGGTCCAAAGGCACGCGGCCCGGGCGCGACCGGCTCCATCGGCTCAAGCCGCGACTGATCCATGGGCTGTCGCTCGAATCGCGGCTCCGGCCCGAAGCCCGTCTGCGCACGCTCCTGCACGGCTCTTTGGGGTGCGGCGCGCCGCGCCAGCCACGGCGCGTTCGCGGGCGGCGTGTCGCCGCGCAGCGCGATCCGCACGTTCGCCATGCCCTCGCGCCTGACCATCTCGAAAAGCAGCTTCGCGTTCTGCGGCTCGAGCCGCACGCAGCCGCGCGACGCGGGCCGGCCGATGGCGTCGAGATGCTCGGTGCCGTGGATGGCGTGGCCGCGCTTGGTGAAGAAGATCGAATGCGGCATCGGCGCGTTGTCCCACTCGCGGCTGAAGTGGTCGACCTCCATGCGGAACGGCGTGTAGCGCCCGATGGGCGTGTCATGGCGGCGCGTGCCGGTCGACACCGGCCAGCGGTGCAGCAGCGCGCCGTCGCGCGAGACGGTCATGGTCTGGCTGTGCTTGTCGATTTCGATGAGGAGCTGCGCCGAGGCGGGCGCGGCGGCGAGGACGGACACGGCGGCGAGCGCGAAGGCCGCGAACGCAAGGCGGACTGCGGCCGCGAGCGCCGTAACAAGGCGTGGCAATGGCATCGGGCTGAACCCCACCCCGAGGATGTGCCGCATCCGGGCGGGAGGATAGCACGGGAGAGGGCGGAAGTGGGGCGGAAGCTATGCCGCCTCGGCCCGGAACGTGATCTCCCCCGTCCCGCCCTTCTTCCTGCGCCGTGGCCGCACCGTGATCTCCACATCCTGGTCGAACGCGGTGAGCATCCGCATCAGGCGCTCGAGCGAAAAGCCGTGAAAGTGTCCGCGAAGGATGTTGGACAGGTCAGGCTGCTTGATGCCGGCGATCTTGGCGGCGGCGGATTGCGTCGTCTTCCGCGCCTTGATCAGCCTATGAAGCTGCACAACCAGTTCGGCCTTGAGCAAATGCTCCTCAGCATTCGGAAGGCCCAGATCGGCAAAGATGTTGCCGCTGCCGATCTCGACTTCGGGCAGTTTCTTTTTCTTCTTCATGATCCGGGTTCCTTTCTGGTCTTGTGAATGGCTTCGGCCTGCCGCAGCCGCTGTCTGATCAAATCGAGATGACGTTGCGGTGTCCCGATTCCTCGTGTCGACTTCTTCTGGAACGTGTGAAGCACATACAGCGTGTCCTCAAAGCGCACTGTGTAGACGGCGCGATACGTGTCGCCGTCAAAGTTACTGCGAATCTCAAACACACCGCTTCCGAACCCCTTCAAGGGTTTCGCACTATCCGGAAAATCGCCGCGCTGCGCGACGTAGAGCGCTTGGCCGATTTCGCGGCGTGCGGCCTGCGGAAGCGACTGCAGATCGCGAAGGCTGGAAGCCACGAAAATGGCCGGCTTGAGAGATCGGCGCATCTCGTTCACGGCGTTATAGTAATAATACTATAATTGCCCGTCAACCTGGCGCCCCCTCACACCCTCTCCACAAAACTATCCACCACCCGCTTTTCCCCCGCCTTGTCGAACTGGATGGTCAGCTTGTTGCCGTCCACGGCGGTGACGTTGCCGTTGCCGAACTTGATGTGGAACACGCGGTCGCCGACGCCGAAGGCCGAGGCCGCGCCGGTCGATTTCGCCACCAACTCGCCCTCGATGGTGAGCGGTGTGCGGCGTTTGTTCGCGCGGGCGCGGGGGAAGTTACCCCCCTCCCTGTCCCTCCCCCTCAAGGGGGGAGGGGACGTTGTGGCGCTGTCGGGGCCTCCATCGAAATCTGAGTGCGCGTTACCGTCCTGTGCGTCATCCGCGTCCCGCACGTACCGAGCCTGCCCGGTCTCGTCGAACCCGCCTCTTCCGCGGTTGGCCTGCGCGCGCTGCCAGCCGGGCGTGCCATAGCTCGAGCCGAACGCCGTCATCTCGTCGAAACGCGAGCCGCCGTGTCCGTAGCTCGCGAAGCCGCCCTGGCTCTCCTTCACCTCGACATGCGCCTCCGGCAATTCGTCGAGGAAACGCGAGGGGATGTTGGTCTGCCACAGGCCGTGGGTGCGGCGGTTGGTGGCGAAGTAGATTTTGGCGCGGCGGCGCGCGCGCGTCAGGCCGACGTGGGCGAGGCGGCGCTCCTCTTCCAGGCCGGCGCGGCCCTGCTCGTCCAGCGCGCGCTGGTGCGGGAACAGGCCCTCCTCCCAGCCGGGCAGAAAGACCGTGTCGAACTCCAGCCCCTTGGCGGAGTGCAAGGTCATGATGCTGACCTTGTCCTCGTCTTCGCCGCTCGCAACGTCCATCACGAGCGAGATGTGTTCGAGGAAGCCCGAGAGGTTCTCGAACTCCTCCATGGAGCGCACGAGTTCCTTCAGGTTGTCGAGCCGGCCGGCGGCGTCGGCGCTTTTGTCCTTCTGCCACATCTCGGTGTAGCCGCTCTCGTCGAGCACGATCTCGGCCAGCTCCGTGTGCGGCAGCGCGTCCTTCTGCGCGATCCAGCGCGCGAAGCTGTCGACCACGCCGCGCAGGCTGCCGCGCGCTTTCGGCTTCAATTCGTCGGTTTCGACCACCGCGCGCGCGGCCTCGAACAGCGGGATGCGGCGCTTGCGGGCATGGTCGTGCAGGAGCTGGATCGTGGCGTCGCCAAGCCCGCGCTTGGGGACGTTGACGATGCGCTCGAACGCCAGATCGTCGGCCTGAGAGTTGATGACGCGAAGGTAGGCCAGCGCGTCGCGGATTTCGGCGCGCTCGTAAAATCGAGGTCCGCCGATCACGCGGTAGGGCAGGCCGAGGGTGACGAAGCGGTCTTCGAACTCGCGCATCTGGAACGAGGCGCGCACCAGAATGGCGATCTCGTCGAGCGAGTGCGGCTTGCCATCGTTTCCTTGGCGCTGCAGTCCCTCGATTTCCTCGCCGATCGAGCGCGCCTCCTCCTCGGAGTCCCACGCGCCGGTGACGGTGACCTTTTCGCCCGGCACGTCCTCGGTGTGCAGGGTTTTGCCGAGCCGGCCTTCGTTGTGGGCGATCAGGTGCGAAGCCGCCGCCAGAATATGTCCCGTGCTGCGGTAATTGCGCTCCAGCCGGATCACCTTCGCGCCGGGAAAGTCGTGCTCGAAGCGCAGGATGTTGTCGACCTCGGCGCCGCGCCAGCCGTAGATCGATTGGTCGTCGTCGCCGACGCAGCAGATGTTTTTGGGTGGGATGTTTGCCAAGGCAGCAGTGCCACCCTCTCCCCTTGAGGGAGAGGGTGCCGAGCGAGCGTCGGCGAGCGAGGCGGGTGAGGGGGCAGCTTCGTCTTGCTCAAACCCCTCACCCGGCTCGCTTTGCTCGCCACCCTCTCCCTCAAGGGGAGAGGGTAACCGCGCCCGTTGCACTGACTGAGTCCCACCCATCCTTTGCGCCAGCAACCGCAGCCACAGGTACTGCGCCACGTTGGTGTCCTGGTACTCGTCCACCAGGATGTAGCGGAACCGCCGTTGGTACTCCGCCAGCACCTCCGGGTTCTCGCGGAACAGCCGGATGCACTCCAAAAGCAGATCGCCGAAGTCGGCGGCGTTGAGCGTCTTCAGCCGCTCCTGATAGGCTTCGTAGAGCTTCCTGCCGCGGCCGTTGGCGAAGGCGGCGGCCTCGCCGGAGGCCACCTGGGACGGCGTCAGCCCGCGGTTCTTCCAATGATCGATCAGGCCTGCCAGCACGCGCGCGGGCCAGCGCTTGTCGTCGATGCCCTCGGCTTCGAGCAATTGCTTGAGCAACCTGATCTGGTCGTCGGTGTCGAGGATGGTGAAGCCGCTTTTCAGCCCCACCAGTTCGGCGTGCCGGCGGATGATTTTCACGCCGATGGAGTGGAAGGTGCCGAGCCATGGCATGCCCTCGACCGCCTGGCCGATCATGGAGCCGACGCGCTCCTTCATCTCGCGCGCGGCCTTGTTGGTGAAGGTCACGGCGAGGATTTCGCCCGGCCGCGCCCGGCCGCTGGCGAGGATATGGGCGATGCGGGTGGTCAGGACGCGGGTTTTGCCGGTTCCCGCGCCCGCCAGCACCAGAACCGGGCCGTCCAGGGTCTCGACCGCCTCGCGCTGCTCCGGGTTGAGCCCGTCGAGGTAGCCCGCGCCGCCGCGGGCGGCCAGCGCAGCACGCGCGGCGATGCCGCCCGGCGCAGGAGCGGCCGGGGCGGGTTCGAACGGCGCGTGTTTTGCGGGATCGGCCAAGTCTCAGGTGTCCACGGGAATCATGGACGGAAAATGGCACCCGCAGCCCGGATTTGCGAGGGGAAGCCCACAGGCTTCGCGGGCGGCTCCTGCTTGCGCCGCGGGTGCGCCTCAGATCGCCGCAACCAGCACCACCGCCGCTCCGAGCGCGAACGACATCGCCGGAACCGCCCAGGCCAGCACATAGAACAGCTGCTCCTGGACATAGCGGCCCGCGAGCCGTTCGACGACCGCAAAGCGCGACAGCAACACGTTGATCAGCAGGCTCGCGCCGAGCGCGCCGTAGTTGATCGAGAACAGCCGCGTCACCGCGTTGTCGCCCGCGCTCAGCGGCTGGTAGGCGGCGTTGACGGTGAAGTTCAGCGCGATCACAGCAAACAGCCCGCCGACGGTGAGATTGATCAGTTCGAACGTTTCGATGGTGAAGCGCCCGTCCTCGATCCGGTTGAGCCAGATCGCGAGCAGTGGGATCAGCAGCGACGCGAACAGCGGAATGAAGATCGCCGCCACGATCGGTCCCGGCTGGCGTGCGATATCGAGTGCGGCCAAGACGCGGGAATGGCTCGCGCCGTACCAGCCGGCGATCGGATCGCTGCGCAGGGCGACCGCCCCGACGGACCAGCCGTCGAGCGCGACGCCGGCGCCGGCGCGGCTGAAATCGAGGTCAGACTGATCGAATGCGAGCCGGACGGCGCCCGCAGGTTCGTCGCGCATCGCCACTTCGAGCCGCAGCTTCTGCCGGTCGAACGGAAAGCGCTCCACCTCGAACGGCGCCGCGAATTCCGCACTCACCCGTCGCGTCATTTCGACGGCGCCCGAGGGAAAGATGCGAAGGCCGAGCGCGCTGTAGGTCTCTTTCGCGCGCTGATTGGCGAGTTCGACCGCCGGCACCCAGATTTCCGCGGTGCGCGCCTGCGCCGGCTGGCCGCGATAGACCTTCGGCGGATCGTTTGCTTCCCCGGCGGGACGCCGCAGCCGCGGGTCCTCCCAGCGCAGCCGCAGGTCGACTGTCGCCTTGTAGGTGCCGGCGTTCTCGTTGAACGAGACGATTTCGATAAAGCTCACCGCGGTATGGACCACCACCGGCAGGCCTTTCCCGGTGGGCAGGCTGGTGTCGGCAGCCGCGTTCGCCGCCATCGCACAGGCGGCCGACAGCGCCAACGCAAAGGCTGCGGCCTTCATGACGCGCGCCCCTTTGCGGCGGCGGCGATCGCCCCGGCGCGTTCGGCGAGGCGCTGCATCTCGGTGCAGAACCGGTCCGACGGCTCGGAGATGCCGCCTTGCCCGCCTTCGGCGAGCGCGGCAAGCCGCCGGTCGAGAACCTCCAGCGGTCTGAGCAGCAGCCCGCGCAACACGACGATCACGACGCCTGCAAGGAGGATGATCGCGAACGCCGCAAGGCACATCTGCCACACCAGCGAGCGGCCCGCGGCCGCGCGCGAGCCGCTGAAGTCGCGCGCCACAGCGATCACGCCGAGCGACTGGCCCGCGTCGTCGCGCAACGGCATCAGCAGGACCCCGTAGGGCACGTCCTGCGCCTCGCGGGTGTAGCGCGCCGGCTCGTTGACGGCGGCGATGTCGCCGTCACGCGCGAGCTGCCGCAACAGGTCGCGGTTGGTGGCGTGAATCCGCATGAACGGGCCGACGCGGTTCTGGTCGCTCAGCAGGGCGGGGTCGATGCCGGTTGCGAATTCGCGCAGCTGCTTCTCCTGCATGAACAGCGCGAGTTCGAGTCCGTAGGCTGCCTTCAACCCGTCGAGCAGCGGGCCGAAATTCAGCCCGAACTCGACGGTGCCGGCGTGGTTGCCCTGCGGATCGCGGACCGGCGCGACGCCGAAGATCGCCGGTCCGGTGGCCGCGATCGCCAGCCCGTTGCGCGCGGCGCGCTCGCGGTTGACCGTGACCACCATCGGGCGGAAGCGCGAGAGATCGTCGCCGGAGCGCTGCGGCGCATGCAGCCGCAGCAGCGACATGGCCGGGGGCAGGTGAAATTGCACCTGGTCGACGCCGCGGCGCTCCTTCTGGATCGCGAACATCTCGTTGAATTCCGCCAGCAGGCGGTCGCGGTCCTTCGCGGCGACCGCCTGGCGCGCGCTGGGCATCGCAGCGACGATCTCGGCGCGCGCCAGCGCGTCGTCGGCGGCGCGGCGCAGCGTCGTGTCCAGGATCGACTGCATGAGCTGGAACTGGCCTTCCTCGACTGCCGCGGTCAGGCCGCTGAACAGGCGGTCGGAAAGAAAGGTGAGGCCCGCAATGACAATCGCCACGATGGAAATCAGCAACGCGGGCGCGCTGCGCCGGAATGTCATAAATGCCCCCATCGGCCGCCGGACGGCGGTTTGAAATACCGTGCGGCAAGATTTCAGAACGCCGGGGCGGAATCAACGCAGGCGTGGGCCGGGGCGGCGAGCGCCTCAGGCTGCCTTTGAATCCGCCAGCACCATGTCCGCGCCCTTCTCGGCGATCATGATGGTCGCGGCGTTGGTGTTGCCGGAGACCACGGTCGGCATGACCGAGGCGTCGATCACCCGCAGCCGCTCGAAGCCGCGCACCTTCAGGCGCTCATCGACCACGGCTTTGGCATCCTGGCCCATGCGGCAGGTCGAGACCGGGTGATAGACCGTCGAGCCGCGGCGGCGGATGAAGTCGAGGATCGCGCCGTCGTCCGCGCAGCCGGGCCCGGGATCGACCTCCTCGGCGACATAGCGCGCAAGCGCGGGCGCCGCCGCGATCCGGCGCAGCACCTTCATGCCCGCGACCAGCGTGTCACGGTCCTTCTGCGTCGCCAGGTAATTCGGGTCGATCGCGGGCGGCTCATTCGGATCGGCCGACTTGATCCGCACCGAGCCGCGGCTCTCCGGCCGCAGGATGCAGGCGTGGATCACGAAGCCGGAGAACGGATCGAGCTGGGTGCCGATCTTGTTCGCGGAATAGACTGCGATCGAGCACTGCACATCCGGCGTCGCCGACGACGGCAAGGCGCGCACGAAGCAGCCTGCGGAAATGGCGGGCGTCGCGAGATAGCCGCGGCGGGTGAGCGCGTAGTCCACCACGGCCTTTGCGCTCAGGCTCCAGCTCTTCACCATGTCGTTGACGGTGAGCGGCTCGGTGCAGCGCAGGATCAGCCGCGCGAAATAATGGTCGTGCAGGTTGTCGCCGACGCCGGGCAGGTCGGCGACCGGCTTGATGCCATGCGATTGCAGCAGCGCCGCAGGCCCCAGCCCCGACAGTTGCAGAAGCTGCGGCGAGTTGAACGCGCCGCCCGCGACCAGCACCTCGCCGTTCGCAAGCGCCGTGCGCGTCTCGCCGCGGACGGTGTATTCGACGCCGGTTGCGCGGCGTCCTTCAAAGAGTACGCGCGAAGCCAGCGCCTCCGACACCACGTTGAGATTCTGCCGCCGCCGCGCGGGCCGCAAATACGCCGCCGCGGTGGAGGAGCGCACGCCGCTGCGCATGGTGTTCTGATAGAAGCCCGCGCCCTCCTGCGCCGCGCCGTTGAAATCGTCGTTGCGCGGATAGCCGCACTGCACGGCGGCGTCGATGAAGGCCTGGGCGAGCGGGTGGCGGTCGCGCACGTCGGAGACGCCGAGCGGGCCGCCCGCGCCGTGGTGCTCGTCTGAGCCGCGCTCGTTGTTCTCGGCCTTGCGGAAGTAGGGCAGCACATCGGCATGACTCCAGCCGGCGTTGCCGAGCTGACGCCAGTGGTCGAAGTCCTCGGCCTGGCCGCGGATGTAGATCAGGCCGTTGATCGAGCTTGAGCCGCCGAGCGTCTTGCCGCGCGGCGCGATGACGTTGCGGCCGTGGCACTCCGCCTGCGGCTCGGTCTCGTAGCACCAGTTGTAGCGGCGGTTCTCGAACAGCTTGCCGTAGCCGAGCGGGATGTGCAGCCACGGATTGAGGTTGCGCGGCCCGGCTTCGAGCAGCAGCACGCGGTGCCGGCCGTTTTCCGTCAGCCGGTTGGCCAGAACGCAGCCGGCGCTGCCCGCGCCGACCACGATGTAGTCGTAGGATTCGGAGCTCGATGGCATGCGCCGCGAACGCCTACAGCCGCTTCGCGAACGCGTCCTGGATGAAGTGGTCCAGCATTCGGTAAGTCTGCTGCGCCGCGCCGGGGTGATATTCCGCGACGCCCTTCATCATCGTCTCTTCTTCCGCGAACGAATGCAGCCGGCCGCCGAAGTCGAGCAACTGCCAGTTCGCGCCGACGCCGTCCATCTCGGCTTCCAGCGCATCGCGGTCGGCCTTCGGTGCGACCGGGTCCTTGGAGCCGTGAATGACGAACACCGCGCATTTGATGTCTCCGGCCTTGGCCGGCATCGTGGTCTGCAGGTCGCCGTGCAGAGACACCACCGCGTCGAGCTGCGCGCCGGAGCGCGCCAGTTCCAGCACGTTGCCGCCGCCGAAGCAGAAGCCGACCGCAGCCTTCTTCGAGCTGTCGCCGATGCCGCGCTTGTCGGCCTCCGCGATCATCGCCTGCAGGCCGGCGTTGACGCGCTTGCGCCCTTCGACGCGGTCACCGCGGACCGCCATCATCCAGTCCTGCGAGGTCGGCGGGCCGTCGCAGGTCATGCCGTCGCCGTACATGTCGGCGGCGAAAGCGACATACTTGTCGCCGGCCATCTTGCCCGCGCGCGCAATCAGAGTGTCGGTGACGCCGAGCCAGTTCGACATCACCAGCAGCAGCGGGCGCTTGCCCGACACCTTTTCGTTCCACACCAGCGCGCCCTTCGCTTTGACGCTTCCGGCCTGATAATCGATGCGTTCGACTGCCACGTTCGTCCTCCCGTGATTTGTCTGAGCTAGTTGGGAACGACCTCGCCGATCAGGCCGGCGTCCCATTGCGTGAAAAAGAACCGCCCGTCCGACATCGCCGTGATGCAGCGCGGGCCGCTGTTCGCGGTCGGAATGTCGTACTCGCCGAGCATGGTGCCGTCCGGCGCCATGCGGCCGATCTTGTTGGCGAAGTTCTCGGTGAACCAGAGATCGCCGTCGGGGCCGACGCAGACGCTGCGCAGCGACGCGTTCGGCGTCCACACCTTGTACTCCGTCATGCCGCCGTCGCGGTCGATGCGGCAGAGTCCGTTCGCCGACGTCTGCACGAACCAGATCGAGCCGTCCGGGTGCAGACACATGGCGCGCGGCTGGCTGCCTTGGCTCGGGATCGGGAACCCGGTCACGCGGCCGTCCACCGTGATGCGGCCGATGTGGTCGCCCGCGGCCTGGCTGAACCACAGCGCACCGTCGCGCACCACGATCGACAGCGGCTTCACGCCCGGCGAGATGCCGTCCCGGAACTCGGTGATCGTTCCGTCCGGCGTAATGCGGCCGATTTGATTGGCGTCGGTCTCGGAAAACCAGATGTTGCCGTCGGGGCCGAGCATCATCGCGTCGGGTCCGGCCTTCGGCGTCGGCACCGGGAATTCCGTAATCTCGCCGCGAAGCGTGATACGACCGATCTTGTTGGCGCTCTTCTCGGCGAACCAGAGGTCTTCGTTGGGGCCCGGGACGATGCCGATCGGCGTCGCTTCTTGCGTGGGCAGCGGGAACTCTTTGAACGAATAATTCTTGGTATCGAGCCGGCCGATCTTCGACGTGCCGCTCTCGCAGAACCACAAGGCGCCGTCGGCGGCCTCGACGGAGATATAGGGCTTGCTGCCCGCGGTCGGGATGCGGTGCTCGCGGATGAGGGGGGCTTTGACCGCGCGTTGGCGCTGCGTGGCGTCGTGTGCGACTGACATGCGAGGATGCTAGACCAATTTTCGCATGAACGGAAAGAGCCGCTCGTCCCCGCGAAAGCGAGGACCCAGCGCAAGAGTCCAGGGACGCGCACCATGCCAAAACTCGACGGCATTCTCGAAACCGCGCTCTACACCGGCGACATGGCGCGGGCGCGCGCATTCTACGAAGGCACGCTGGGATTGCAGCCGATCTTCGAGGACAAGCGGCTGGTCGCCTACGGCGTCGCGGGCCGCGACGTGCTGCTGATCTTTCCGCAAGGGGCGGCGACGGAGACGGTCACGTTTCCCGGCGGCACCATTCCGGGCCACGACGGTTCGGGGCCGCAGCACATCGCGTTCCGCGTCGGCAAGGAGGAGATGGCGGTGTGGGAGACGCATCTCGCCACGTGCGGCGTCGCGATCGAGGGCGAGACGAAATGGTCGCGCGGCGGGCGGAGCATCTACTTCCGCGACCCGGATGGGCACCTGCTGGAGCTGGCGACGCCGGGGTTGTGGGCGGTGTATTAGGTAACGAACCTGTCAGATATGACGGCCAATCGTTACCTGAGGACCGGCTTGGCATTGATGAAATAAGCCCACAGCCAATATGCGCCAACGAAGAACACAATGGCTGCCCCCAGGATCAGCACGACGCCGGCGCGCCCTTCACCCGGGAACCTCCGAAACACTGACACGTAGCCGCCGACGATAAACAGTACGAGAGCGAGAATGAGTTCGGCAATTCTCCGCATCGTCTCAATCTGGTCCGCGATCGAAGCTAGATTTTCCCCGGCATCCGAACGCTCCGCCCCGCCGCTTCCGGCCTCGGCAGCCGCCCATGCGATGCCTTCATCTGCGTAAGCCGTTTCGTCACCTCCGGCGGGAACGGCGCGGTCTTCTTCGCGCCCATGTCGACATGCAGCGACATGTTCTCCGAGGTCGCCGACACCCAGCCTTCCTCGGCGTGGAACAACTGCTCGAAGTAGTGCATGCGCTTCGAATCGTATTCGAGCAGCTGGAACGTCACCCGTACCGGGTCGCCCTCGTGCAGCTCGCGCAGGTAGCGCACGTGCACCTCTGCGGTGAAGGTCGAAAATCCCTTCGTCACGTAGTCGGCGCCGCAGCCCAGCAGCTCGAACACCTCGTCCACCGCGCGGTCGAACAGCACGTTGTAATAGGCCATGTTGAGATGGCCGTTGTAGTCGATCCACTGCGGCTCGACCTTCATCGCCGAGGAGACGAAGGGCGCGAAGAACACCGGCTCGAATTCGACGCGGTCCAGCATCCGCCCATTATGCCGGAAAATATTGAAATTCCAGCACGATTTTTGCCGCCGTTGTCGGCGAGGGCCGGCTCGCGGCCTGCACTGCCGACATCAACCGTTCGGTGGACGCGGCCACCCGCGCCTGCGGTCTAAACCGCCGGCCATGGTCGCGGCGGCCTCTGGGCCCCCAAAACACCTTGGAGACGGCAATGCGAAAATCCTCGACCACGTTGATCGTTCTCGCGCTCGGTACGGCCGCCGTGGCGGCGTCCGGTCCGGCGTCCGCGCGCTTCAGCCTGAACCAGTGCATCGGCAAGAACGAAAGCTGCCGGATGTCGTGCTACGTCAACTCGCCCGCGCCGCCCGGTATGGAAAGGCACGATCCGCGGCTGATGCAATGCCTGCGGCAGTGCAGTTCGGGTCATGCCGTGTGCGTCGACCAGGCCATGACCATGGGTGCGAAGGACGCCGGGCCAAAATCCACGCCGCCGAAGGGCGGGCTCGGCACGGTCCTGTCGACCGGCGGGCTGCTCGATACCGGGCCTGGTCTCTTGCAGTCCGGCCCTGCCGCGACCGGCGCGCCGGTCCCGAAAGCGCCATCGGCCGGCGGCGGGGTCATTCGCTGACGGACATGCGTTTGAACAAGGCGGCGCCGGTGCTTTGCGGGCGGTGCGAGGGGTCTGCTACCCTCACGCCATGTCAGCTCCCGCAGAAGCGCTTTCGCCGCCGCGCCCCGCCCCGAACGCCGTCAAGGCCGCTATCGCGGCGCTGACCGCGAAGTTCGGCAATCGCCTCGTGACCTCGCGCGCGGTGCGCGAGCAGCACGCCAACACCGTCACCTGGATCGAGAACCAGCCGCCCGACGCGGTGGTGTTTCCGCAGACCGCTGCCGAGGTGCAGGACATCGTCCGCGTCTGCGCCGCACATAACGTTCCGGTGATCCCGTTCGGCGCAGGCTCCTCGCTCGAAGGCCACGTCAACGCGCCGCTCGGCGGCGTGTCGATCGACGTGCGCGACATGAACAAGGTGCTGGCGGTGCACGCCGAGGACCTCGACTGCGTGATCGAGCCCGGCATCACGCGCAAGGCGCTGAACGAATACCTGCGCGACCAGGGCGTGTTCTTCCCGATCGATCCGGGCGCGGACGCTTCGCTCGGCGGCATGACCGCGACGCGCTGCTCGGGCACCAACGCGGTGCGCTACGGCACCATGAAGGACAACGTGCTGTCGCTGAAGGTCGTCACCGCGTCGGGCGAACTGATGACCACGGCGCGCCGCGCCAAGAAGTCGTCGGCGGGCTACGACCTGACGCGGCTGATCGTGGGGTCCGAAGGCACGCTCGGCGTCATCGTCGAACTGACGCTCAAGCTTGCCGGAATCCCGGAGGCGATCTCAGGCGGCATCTGCCCGTTCCCCTCGGTCGACGCCTGCTGCAAGGCCGCGATCCAGACCATCCAGTCCGGCATTCCGGTGGCGCGCATCGAGTTGCTCGACGCCCTGCAGGTGCGCGCGGTGAACCAGTACTCCAAGCTGTCGCTGCGCGAGACGCCGATGCTGTTCCTGGAGTTCCACGGCACCGAGGCGGGCGTCTCGGAGCAATCGGAGCGGTTCGGCGAGATCGCCGGCGAGTTCGGAGGCGGTCCGTTCGAATGGACCACACGGCCCGAGGAGCGCACCAGGCTCTGGGAGGCGCGCCACAACGCGGCATTCTCGTGCTTCACGCTGCGTCCCGGCGCCAAGATCATTCCGACCGACGTCTGCGTGCCCATTTCGCGGCTCGCCGAATGCGTCGCCGAGACCCAGGCCGACATCGCCGCGAGCAATATCATCGCGCCCATCGTCGGCCACGTCGGCGACGGCAATTTCCATCTCACGCTGCTGATCGACACCGACAATCCCGATGAGGTGAAGGCCGCCAAGGCGTTCAACGAACGCCTGGTCGAGCGCGCGCTCGCGATGGACGGCACCTGCACCGGCGAGCACGGCGTCGGGCAGGGCAAGATGAAGTATCTGCTCGCCGAGCACGGCGCGCCCGCGCTCGACGCCATGCGCGCGATCAAGCGGGCGCTCGATCCGCAAGGCATCATGAATCCGGGCAAGATCGTCGCCTGATCGGGCGATCCGGCCTGACACAGATTTGCCGCTAAACACAGCCACTTCAAATTGTGCATGGCCGGGCCGGAGGGCGCTCGTGCCGGGCCGCCGCCGACCCTAAGATGGTGCGGACGTTCGGGCCGCACGTCAGGGCCGGGCCCCATCGAACTTGCACTGGAGACAGCGTGCAGGCGACGCTTCTGGGATTTGCGATTGCGCTGATCCTGGCGCTGGTGGCGGCGCTGGTCGGGCCGTATTTCGTCGACTGGAATTCGCACCGCGCGGTGCTGGAAGCCAAGGCGAGCCAGCTCGTCGGCATGACGGTTCATGTCGCAGGCGACATCGACGCGCGCATCCTGCCGTTTCCCTCGGTGAGCCTCGGCGGTGTCGCGCTCGGCGGCGCGGCGGCGGGCGACAGCCGCCTGCGCGCGCGTTCGCTGCGCGTGGAACTGGCGCTCGGCTCGCTGTTGCGCGGGGAAATCCGCGCGGTGGAGATGCGGCTCGTAAAGCCGGAGTTCGGCATCGGCCTCGACCGGCAGGGCCGGATCGACTGGCCGCCGGTCGCGCTCGCGGCGGAGACCCTGTCGATCGACCGGCTCAACATCGAGGACGGCCGCGCCACCCTCACGGACGTCCGCTCCGGGATGGAACTGGTGCTGGAGCAGTTGTGGTTCGACGGCGAGGTTCGGTCGCTCGTCGGCCCGATCCGCGGCAAGGGCGCGTTCGTCGCCCGCGGCGGCGCCTACGGTTATACCGTCAGCGCCGGCCGCCATGGCTCCGACGGCACCCGCGTGCGGCTCAGCCTGGACACCGCCGAGCGCCCGCTGTCGTTCGAGGCCGACGGGCTGTTCGCGTTCGAGCAGGGCGCACCGCGCTTCGACGGCGCGCTGAAACTGTCGCGGCCCGCGAGTTCGGTGACCGCGAGCGGCCGGGCGATTGCGCACGAGCCCTGGCGCCTGAGCGGCAAGGTGCAGGCGAATGCCGGCATCGCGAAGCTTGAAGGCATCGAGTTCCAGTACGGGCCGGACGACCGCGCCACAGGGCTCACGGGCACAGGCGAGTTCGTCTATGGCGCGGAGCCGCATCTCAGCGCGGAGCTGTCCGGCCGCCAGATCGATCTCGACCGGATGCTCGCCGTCGCCGATGCGCCGCGCCGGCTGCCGTTTCAGGCGGTGCGCGCCTTCGGCGAGGTGGTCGGCGGCGCGCTGCGTCCGCCGTGGCCGGTGCGGCTTGCGGTGCGCGCCGATCTTGCGACGCTCGGCGGCGCGCCGCTGCAGGGTGCGCACGCCGACCTGCGCTCCGACGGCAAGGACTGGCGGCTCGAACGGCTGGAGTTCCGCGCGCCGGGGCTGACACAGGTCCGGCTGAACGGGCGGCTATATCCCGCCGGGATGGGCTTGGGCTTCACCGGCGACGCCAGCGTCGATGCAGGCGATCCGCGGACCCTGCTGGGATGGCTCGCCGGGCAGCCGGGTGCGGCGGGTCAGATGAAGGCGTGGCAGGCCAGGGGCACGGTCACGCTCGGCGCCGACCGCATCGCCGTTGAACGGCTGCACACCGATTTCGGCCGCGGCGCGGTCGAGGGCCGCGCCGGCTATTCATGGCCCGCGGGCAACCGTCCGGCGCGGCTCGACGCCGAATTGAAGGCGGCCGAGCTCGATCTCGACGCGGTGCTGGACTTCGGCCAGTCGTCGCTCGTGGGGCTTGGGCTGCAGCGGCCAGGCGAAGCCGCGATCGCAATCGACATCGGGCGCGCGCGCATCGCCGGTTTCGACGCGCAGAGCCTGAACGCGCGCCTGAAATTCGACGCCGAGGGGATCGCCATCGAGCGGGTCGCGATTGCCGATCTCGGCAGCGCAAGCGTCGAGGCGCGCGGCCGCATCGGCGGCGAGTTCCGCGCCGAGGACAACATCACGGTCGATCTCGACGCGCGGCAATTGAACGGCGTGCTGTCGCTTGCCGAGCGCTTCGCGACGCCGCTCGCCGCGCCGCTGCGCCGCCTGTCGGGCGCGCAGGGCGGTGCCAAACTGCGCGCGGTGTTGAGCCGCGAGCGCGCGCAGTCGGGTGCGGCCCATGCGCGGCTCGATCTCACCGGGCGCATCGGGGCATTGCGGGTGAATCTCCTGGCCAGCGCCGCCGGCAAGTCGGGCGCCTTCGCCGCCGCCGACCTTGCGGCGCTAGGCGACGCGGAGTTGCGCTTCGGCGGGCAGTTCGAGGCCGACGACGGCGGCGCGCTGCTCGCTGCATTGGGCCTCGAACGCGTGCCCGCGCCCACCAAACGTCCGGGACGCCTGGTGCTGACCGCGAACGGCGTGCCCGGCAAGGACCTGCGCTTCGACGGCCGGCTCAACGCCGGGCTGATCGACGCCGAAGGCGAGGGCGTGGCGCGGATGCCCGCCGTCGGACCGGCGACCGTCGCCATCGACCGCTTCGCCGGGACGATCGGCAGCCACAAGGTGAGCGGACGGTTCGCGGCGCAATTCGGCGACTCGCCGCGCGTCGACGGCGCTATCGATGCGGAGACGCTCGATCTGCCGGCGATGATCGCGGCCGCGGCCGGGATGCCCGCGCCGCGCGGCGGCGATGCGGCGCGCTGGCCGCAGGAGCCGTTCGCGTCCGCGGCGTCGGAGGTCGCGGGCCAGATCGCGTTCAAGGCGCGGCGCGCGGCGCTCGCGGGCGGCGCGTTTGCGGAATCGTTGCAGGGCGTGGCCCGCATCGGCCGCTCCGGCATCGCCTTCGAGGATATCGGCGGCACGCTGGGTAAGGGCCGGGTCGAAGGCCGGATCGTATTGACCAACGAAACGGGCGGGCTTTCGGCGCGCGCGCGGATCGCGCTGAAGGATGTCGAGGCCGCGGCCCTGTTCGCGGCAGCGGATGCGCCGCCGGTCGCGGGAAAACTTCAATTGCAGGCCGAGCTCGCCGGATCGGGCCGCAGCCCCGCGGCCTTTATTGGATCTCTGTCGGGCAACGGCAAGGTGATGCTCGAAGGCGGGCGGTTCGCGGGCCTCAATCCGGCGGTGTTCGAGGCTGCGGTGCGCGCCGCCGAACTCGGCATTCCCATGGACAGCCGCCGCGCCAGCGCGTTCGCCGCCGGAATGCTGGAAAGCGGCACGCTCACCGTCACGCGCGCGGTAGCTTCGATCGGCATCGCGGCGGGGCTGGCGCGCTTCACCGACATTTCGGCGCAGGCGGCGGCGGATATCAAAGCCACCGGCAGCGTCGATCTTGCGGCCGGCACGGTCGAAGCGCTGATCACGCTCACCGGACAGACCGCGCTGTCCGGAGCGGTGCGGCCGGAGGTGCAGGTCACGCTCAGGGGTGCGCTGCCTGCGCCGCAGCGCACGGTGGATACCGGCGCGCTTGCCAACTGGCTCACCATGCGCGCGGTCGAGCAGCAGGCAAAGCAGATCGACGCCATCGAACGTCAAGAGCGCGAAAGATTGGAGCGTGAGCGGAGCGTACCGCCGCAGCCAATGCCGCGAACCGAGGCGCCTCAGCTTCCGATCATCCAACCAAGCGATTTGGCGCCGCCGCTGCCGCCGCCGGTCAGCATTCCCGCGAGACCGGGAACCCGGTCCGACAGCACGATCCGACCGCCCGGCCTAATCGGCGCGCAGAACTGACGTCGCCGGACGGTTCGCCATCGCCTCGTGCGGCACGGCGGCGTCGCGTTCGGGCCGTGCGTGCGAGCGGTAGTGATCGAGCACGAACAGCCGGATCGCGGACGACAGGTTGCCCTGCTGGCGGCCGGTGTCGATCGACGACACCAGATCGGACAGCGTCACGTGACGGTCGCCGGCAATCTCCTTGAGCGCCTTCCAGAACGCGTCCTCCAGGCTGACGCTGGTCTTGTGGCCTGCAACGATGATCGAGCGCTTGATGACCGGCGATTTCATTCGCGATCCCCCGGTTCGATGCGATGCTGATCGAGCTTTCGTTCGGTACTGGCGCGTTCCGCTTCGGAGCGCTCGCGCGTCCGCTTCGGAACGCCGTGGACGGCCCGGTTCTCGGCGGCCTGCGCGTCGGCCTTGCCGCGTTCGGCGCGCTTGCGGGCGAGCCGCAAGTTGACGATCTCAGCCATGACCCGACCTCGAGGAAACCGAATTCGTTGGTGCAAGCGGCGGTAAGTCCGCAATGTCCGCGACAATTGCGCCGAGAGCGTGGCACCGGCGTGGCGGCCGGGGCGCCTGCCGACGCTGGGGAAAAGCCGCTGTCTGCCGCGATTGGCTGCGGGCGCGGCCGGCATCGGCCGCCTGTGTTCGCTGCCGGCGCTCGGCCGCCCATTTTTGAATTCGGCTTTTGACTCAAATCGCACGTGCCGCGGAGGCTCCGGACTGTTTCGTTCCGAGATCGAAGGGTGCCGACATCGTCTTTGCCGCAATCGAAAAGAGGATTAGGCTGGCTCATATTCCGCGTTGAAGATGGCGATGTAGCCGAGCGCGCCATCTATTCAGATTTCCAAAGGCTCGTGTGCCATCGGCAGGCCTCAACCTTCGTGAACCGGCCGCCTTTCTCGTCCGGCGCTTCGACGGCGCGCGTGATTCACGTGCGCTGCATGACGAATCGATTCGTTCAGAAAGGGAGAGACACGATGAATCATCGTATCGGGTTGACGATTGCCGCGGTCGTGCTCGGATGCGCGCTGACCGCGGCGTTCGCCATGACCATGAAAGATGCTTCGGCGATGGACATGGTTCAGACAGTTCGTGCCGAGAACGGGAATGCACACTTTCGTCTGGCTTCGCTCATCGATTGCAGCGGTTGCAGAACGGGCGGCCACTGTCCAAACGTCTGCGCGAAGGCCCGGCCGCCGCAGCCGGCCCCGAGCAAGGGCGCGGACAATCGGAATACCCATGGATGTGCCTGCCTTCACAACGAAACCAATCGGGCGGTGAATTTCCGCTATCGCTGGGGTTCGGGCGAATGGAAGGTGGTGAATATGAAGCCGGACTTCCAATATGCATTCTGCTGGAAATACGCGGAAGGTTCCAAGTCCTCGCCCGATCTGAAATTCGAGCTCGATGTGGACATGACAAAAGGCAGCGCCTGGCGGACCTACGATATCGACCGCATGCAGACGCCGGGCAGCACCTGCAATCTTGTTCCGGCGAAAGCTCACTTCGACGTCAAATACCGGCCAAAAACCGACAACCAGTTCATCGCCGTTTACAAGCGCGATTGACAGAATTTGTGCACGACTGACGCAAGAGATTGCGGCGTGGCGCTCGGGTGGAGCGGGGCAAACCCGAACAGACCGCCCGTGCGCCGCGTGCGCAGCGGTGGTGTTTTTGCATGCTCGGCAGCCCCTCGCAGTCGTGTGGCGGCTAGTGACGCAGTGCATCCCAAACCGCACCCGAGAACTTGCTTCGGTGCTTGGTTCGGATAGCTTGCGAGCGAGCCGTCCGAGCAATTGGGGAGACGCATAATGAATCGGAAATTTTGTCTGACGTTATGGACGGTTGTGATTGTCGGTACCGTCCCTGCTTCGGCCGCATGGGACCGTGCATGGATGAAAAATCTGAACAGCGATGTGGTTGCACAATTCGAAATTGCTCTGCGGCGCGGCGAGACGAAGGCCAAAAACTGCTTTCAGTTGCTTCAGATGCCAAAACGTGGAGCCGTCAGGATGAGCGTCGTCGTCGATGGCAACAGGGGCCGGATCACCGAAGCCGCCGTGCAGGCTCCTTATGCCGACTCCATCGTAGAAAACTGCCTCAAACGTGGCTTCATCGGAGAAATCGTCAGTCCGTTCGACGGCCCACCAAGAAAGGTGATGGTGACATTCGACCCGTGAATGATTGCGCGGCGTTCATCGTCTCGGTTGTCTACGGGTCATGAAAACTGTCCGCCGCACAGCGCGGACAAGTGACGGGAGCGAACACCGGATTTCACGACCTTGTAGGTCTACGCCCTCTGTCCTCACCCCGGATTCGTCATCCGCTCCGGCCGGACCAGCCGGTCGAACTCCGCCGCGGTGACGTGGCCGAGGCGCACGGCTTCCTCGCGCAATGTCGTGCCGTTCTTGTGCGCGGCTTTGGCGATGGCCGCGGCCTTGTCGTAGCCGATGCGCGGCGCGAGCGCGGTCACCAGCATCAGCGAGCGTTCGGTCAGTTCGCGAATGCGCGCCTCGTCGGCGCGGATGCCCGCGACGCAATGGTCGGCGAACGAGCGCGCGGCGTCGGCGAGCAGCCGGATCGACTGCAGCATGCAATGCGCGAGCAGCGGCTTGTACACGTTCAGCTCAAAATGGCCCTGGCTTGCGCCGGCCGTGATGGCGGTGTGATTGCCGAACACCTGACAGCACACCATGGTCAGCGCTTCGGCCTGCGTCGGATTGACCTTGCCCGGCATGATCGAGGAGCCCGGCTCGTTCTCCGGCAGGATCAGTTCGCCGAGGCCCGAGCGCGGCCCCGAACCGAGCAGGCGGATGTCGTTGGCGATCTTGAACAGGTCGGTCGCGAGCGCGGCCAATGCGCCATGCGCGAAGGCGTAAGCGCCGTGCGAGGCCAGCGCCTCGAACTTGTTCGGGGCGCTCGCGAACGGAAGCCGGGCGATCGCTGCGACGCGCTTTGCAAACAGTTTGGCAAAGCGCGGATGGGCGTTGATGCCGGTGCCGACCGCGGTGCCGCCCTGCGCCAGCGGATAGAGAGCTTTCAGCGCCATGCGATTGCGCACGATGCCGCTCTCCACCTGCGCGGTATAGCCGGAGAATTCCTGGCCCAGCGTCAGCGGCGTCGCATCCTGCGTGTGCGTGCGGCCGATCTTGACGATGCGCGCGAACGCCTTCGACTTCGCTTGCAGCGCGCTCTGCAGATGCGCCAGCGCGGGACCGAGCCGCAGCGCGATCTCTTCCGCTGCGGCGATGTGCATCGCGGTCGGGAAGCAGTCGTTGGACGACTGGCTCATGTTGACATGGTCGTTCGGATGCACCGGCGATTTCGCGCCGAGCTTGCCGCCGAGCAGTTCGTTGGCGCGGTTGGCGATCGTCTCGTTGACGTTCATGTTGGTCTGGGTGCCCGACCCGGTCTGCCAGACCACCAGCGGGAAGTGATCGTCGAGCCGGCCATCGACGACTTCCTGCGCGGCGCGCACGATGGCGCGCGTGCGGCGCGCGTCGATCAGCTTCAGCGCGTGGTTGCTCTCGGCTGCGGCGCGCTTGACGATGCCGAGTGCGCGGATCAGCGGGCGCGGCATGCGCTCGGTGCCGATGCGGAAATTCTCGATCGAGCGCTGGGTTTGCGCGCCCCAATAGCGGTCGGCGGGCACTGCGATGGGGCCGAAGGTGTCGGTCTCGGTGCGCGTGGCTGTGCGCGCGTCCTTGCCCGTGCTCTTGCGCGGTGCGCCGCGCCCGTTGCTGCGGGCGCGGGCCATCATTTTTTCCGGAAGCGGTCGAGGCGGACCACTTCGGCGCCGCCTTGGGCGCCGCCCGGCGCGCCTTCGGGCGGCGTCGGCGGTTCGGTGTTGCCGCCCGCGGCAGGCGCGGACGCCGGCAGCGGCGTGCTGGGCACGCTGGTGCGGGCGAGGCTCTGACGGGCCGGATCGCGGCGCGCGGGCTTGCGGGCGGCGGGCGAAACCTCGTCGGCCGGCTTGTCCTTGTCCTGCGTCTCGGCGGCGGCCTCGGTTGCGGCCGGCTTGCCTTCCACCAGGGTCTCGAATTGCAGCGCGAATTTTACCGACGGGTCGACGAAGCTTTTGACCGCGGAAAACGGCACGTAGAGCCGCTCGGCCACGCCGCCGAACGACAGGCCCACTTCGAAGGCTTCGTCGGTGACTTTCAGGTCCCAGAACTGGTGTTGAAGAACGACCGTCATTTCCTCCGGGTACTGCTCCAGCAGGCGCGGCGACAGTTTCACGCCGGCCGCGCGCGTATCGAAAGTGACGAAGAAATGGTGGTCGCCCGGCAGGCCTTCCTTGGCGGCGTCGGTGAGCACATGGCGCACCAATCCGCGCAGGGCTTCCTGGGCCAGAATGTCGTAGCGGATGTGGTCTACGGGCATGGGTCGCTTGTAGCCATCGAGGGGCCGACCGTTCGAATCAACCCATAATGTGGGGCGGCCGGTCCGCCAATGCCAGCCGCATCCCCCCTCGAACGCAAGGCATGCACAGAAGCCGCCGGAGGCGCGCCGCGCGTCCCGGTTTGGGATGCGGCGCGCCCCGGCAGCGAAGTCCCGGCCTCAGCTTCCGCCGGCGCCGATGTCCTTCGCGATCTTGGTGTATTTGGCGAGATCGTCCTGCACCTGCTTGGCGAACTCGGCCGGGGTGTTGATCCGCGGTTCCGTGCCCGTGGCCTGCAGGCGCTTGGCCACCTCCGGATCGCTGACCACCTTGTGGACCGCCTGATTGAGGCGGGTCACGACGGCCTGGGGAACGCCGGCCGGCGCGACCAGACCGAGCCACAGCGAGGCTTCATAGCCCGCAACGCCCGCCTCCCGCATAGTCGGAACGTCGGGCAGGGCGGGCGACCGCTTCACGGTGCCGACGGCGAGCGCGCGGATCGTGCCGCCTTTGATCTGGCTTAAGACCGCCGGCATGCTGCCCATCAGCAGTTCGACCTCGCCGCTCATCAGCGCCTTGGTCGCGGGTCCGTTACCCTTGTAGGCGATGTGCTCCATCTTCAGGCCGGCGGCGGCCGCGAACATGGCGCCCGCCAGATGCGTGGTGCTGCCCGCGCCGGCTGAGCCGTAGTTCAACTGTCCGGGCTTCGATTTGGCGAGCGCGATCAATTCGGCGACCGTCTTGGCCGTGACTTTCGGGCTGACCGCGAGCACATACGGGGTCTCGCCGACGAGGCTGATCGGGGCGAAGTCCTTGACCGCGTTGTAGGCGACCTTCGGAAGCGTCGCGGGACCGACGGCGTGGCTGCTGGTCGAGCCGATGCCGAGCGTGTAGCCGTCCGGCGCGGCCTTCGCGACCGCCGTGGTGCCGACCGTGCCGCCCGCGCCGCCGCGGTTGTCGACCACCACCGACTGGCCGAGTTCCTTGCTCAAGCCCTCGGCAATGATGCGGCCGACGATGTCGGTCGATCCGCCGGGCGGGAAGGGGACGATCAATGTGATCGGCTTGGTCGGATAGGCCGAAGCGCTTCCGGCGGCGAGCCAGCCTGCGACGGCGGCAGCGGCCAGCATGGCCCAATTGGAGCGGTTGGTCATGGACGTCGAGCCTCCCCTGGTTGACGACAGCGCCTTCATTGGACGCCGCTTGGTTGCGTTTCCGTCAGGACTCCTTCGAGCCTGCGGCAATGGTCGGGTCCTTCCTTGGCTTGCGAAGCGCCGGAACGACCACCAGCAAGATCAGAAACACTCCGGCGATCAAAAAAGTCAGGCTGATCGGCCGCGTCAGGAAAATCATCGGGTCGCCCCGCGACAACTGGAGCGAGCGGCGGAGATTTTCCTCCACCATCGGCCCCAGAATCAATCCCAGCAGCAGGGGTGCGGCTTCGCATCCCAGTTTGAGAAAGACGTAGCCGATGATCCCGAACGCCGCCGCCATGATCACGTCGGCAGGTTCGTTGTTGAGGCTGAACACGCCGATGCAGACGAACAGCAGGATGCTCGGGAACAGGATCTGGTAGGGAATGCTCAAGAGCCGTACCCACAGCCCGATGAACGGCAGGTTGAGCACCAGCAGCATCAGGTTGCCGATCCAGAAGCTTGCGATCAGGCCCCAGAACAGTTCCGGCGCCTCGGTGACGATCTTCGGGCCCGGCACGATGCCGTGGATCAGCATGGCGCCGAGAATGATCGCCGTGGTGGCGTCGCCCGGCACGCCGAGCGTCAGCGTCGGAATGAACGCAGTCTGCGCGGTTGAATTGTTGGCGGCCTCGGGCGCGACCAGTCCCGCCATCGAGCCCTTGCCGAATTCCGACGGGTCCTTGGCGATGCGCTTCTCGACGGCGTAGGACGCAAATGCGCTGATTGCAGGCCCCGCGCCCGGCAGGATGCCGATCACCGCGCCGATGCCGGTGCCGCGCACCATCGGCCAGAACGAGACGCGCAGATCGCGCCGCAACGGGATCAGCTCGCGCAGCGGCACCTTCTTGGCGTAGATCTCGCGCTTGTCGCCAAGGCCGATGTTGTGGACGATCTCGGCCAGCCCGAACAGGCCGACCACGACGATCACGAACTTCACGCCTTCGTACAATTCGCCGAGGCCGAAGGTGAAACGCGGAAAGCCGGTGCTGACGTCCTGGCCGACCATTCCCAGGATCAGGCCCAGCACCGCCATCGCCAGGCCTTTGAGCAGCGAGCCGTGCGCCAGCACGGCCGCCGCGATCAGGCCGACCAGCATCAGGGAGAAGAATTCGGGCGAGCCGAACTCCAGCGCGAATTGCGCCAGTGGCGGCGCGAACGCGCCGACAATGATAATGGCGACGCAGGCGCCGAAGAACGACGCGAGCGTGGTCATCACCAGCGCGGGCCCGGCGCGCCCCTGTTGCGCCATCGGATAGCCTTCGATGCAGGCGACCGCGGAAGCGGCGGTCCCCGGCAGCTTGAGCAGGATCGCCGTGGTCGAGCCGCCGTACATCGCGCCGTAGTAGATGCCGGCGAGCATGATGATCGCCTGGACCGGCGGCAGGTGGAACGTGATCGGCAGAAGCATGCCGACGGTTGCGATCGGGCCGATGCCGGGCAGCACGCCGATGAGCGTGCCGGCGGTGACGCCGATCAAGCAATACAGCAGCGTCATCGGCGACAGCGCGACGCCGAAGCCGAGCGCGAGATTGCCGATCAGTTCCATAGGGCGGGCCAGAGATTGAAGGGCAATCCGAGCGTAAAGATGAAGATCGCGGCCGACAGCGCGACCAGCGCGACCGATAGCGCGATCACCCGCTTCAGGCTGAAGCGTCCGCCGGCCAGCGAACTGATCACGACCAGCGCAACGGTGGCGACGGTAAGCCCGAGCGGCCGCACCAGCAGCGCGAACGCGATCACGGCTGCTGCGATCAGGATCAGCGGGCGCAGCGCCCAGGGGCCGATCGGCTCGGCGTCTTCGATCCGCACGGCAATTCCCTTGATCGCGACGGCTGCGCCGAGCAGCGCGAGCAGGACGCCGAGCAGGACCGGGAAATAGCCGGGCCCGAAGCGGCGCACCGTGCCCATCGGGTAGTCGAGCGCGGCGACGACGGTGGCAATGCCGATGGCCACGAACAGCAATCCGGCGGCCACGTCCTGCGGACTGTGGATGCGCGCGCGCAGGCTCACGGCGTTCTCGCGCCTGTTGTCATGGTGGCGTCCTCCCGTTGGGCGCGCAGAGTAGCGGGCCGCCGGAGAATGTGAACGGACAATCGCCGGGCGCCGGCGCGCCGCGTGACGCCGGAAGGAAAGGAGAGGAGCGGGAAGATAAAGTGGAGGCTTCTGTTGCCAGGTGCCTCCGGACCCCGCCTGACGGAGCTTAACCCGTCAGGACTTGGATCGGTCTTTCAAACCGCATTACGCGGCCTGAGCAACCGGAGCATAGTTGTCGTTGGCAACTATGATTTGGCCCGATAACGACGGAGCCACAACGGGCAAAAGCACGTCCTTTACGCCCTCGTCGATCCTATTTCGCCCCCGCCGGAACCCAGCCCCATCTCAGGCTGGTTCTGGGCTCGGGTGGAGGCGCCGGGTACTGCCCCCGGGTCCGAAAGGTTTATTCCGACGCACGTTTATCGCCATAGCCGGCTTGCGCCGGCACCCCGGAATATAGGTCCAGAAGGTTGAGGAAGGTAGTGCCCTCTGACGGGAGCGGATTCGATGCGCCCGGCCGGCGTTAACCATCTCGGCATTTAGGTTAACGGACGGCTCTGCAAAGCCTTGCCCGGAAGGGGGCGGCGCGGGCAAGAATGGTTAATCCAAGCGGCGGATGTGGATTGGGAGGAGGCCAGCGACGTCCCATCGGGGGATGGGACGCGAGCAACGGTTGGGGATCGAGGGAGGGCGACCATGCCGCGGGCGCGCCAAACTCCGGAATGCCGGTCCGCAATGGCGGCCGGTGCCACGAACGCAAGGCGCCGCGCATCGGGGCGTTGGCGGCGCCGGATTCCCGGCGGCGCGTTGCTGGCCGCGGTGCTGCTGATGGCGGCCACCGAAGCTCACGCGCAAAACGGCAAGCGAAGCACGTTCGTGCTCCAGTCGATGCAGCCGCACAGCACCCATTCGGCGCTGCGCAACGAATTGGCGCGGACGCCGGTCCAGCCCGTCCCGAAATCCTTCGCGCCGCAGGCCACGCCCAAAGATCGATGTCTCGGCGCGGCAACGGCCGGGAGCGC
>Ga0194132_10000398_pt1 | contig 89037 bp, 92 predicted proteins | sample TA2KigOf80mmetaG_FD_148612 | JGI IMG/M metagenome (GOLD analysis project Ga0194132, IMG submission 148612) | Freshwater microbial communities from Lake Tanganyika, Tanzania - TA2015054 Kigoma Offshore 80m | ecosystem: Environmental > Aquatic > Freshwater > Lake | place: Tanzania: Lake... | reverse complement strand
AGATTCGTTGCGTAATAAATTTTAACTATTATGAGTAACTTCTTGTCCCATCGTGTTTTTTTACACGGTAATGTTTTGGTTCCGTATGCCTACGCTGAAGCGGTTTTTAGCCAGCAAGAACTTGCTGCCATCTTACAAATGACAAAATCTATGGAGTTAAAAACTGGAACAATAGCGCAGCGAGAAAACAGCAAATTATCAACATCTGTTAACCAAGAAATAAGAACATCAAAAACAGCATTTTTTTCATTAAACTCATCAAATAGGTGGATTTTTGAAAAGCTTGACGAGGTTCTATTGGCAATGAATAGTGAGTACTTTCAAATGAATGTTTGGGGTTACGATGAAATTCAATATTCCGAATACAGAGAGGAAGACTCTGGAGAATATAGATGGCATATGGATACTAACCTTTCATCTGAAAACATTGAACCAAATGGTGGTATGAGAAAACTATCAATGTCGTTGTTATTAAATGATGATTTTGAAGGAGGAAAATTTCAAATGAACTTAAGTTCTGAAAAAAAACCTCAAACTATAGAAATGGCTGCTGGAACTTTAATATTATTTCCATCGTTTATGTTGCACCAAATTACCCCAGTAACTAAACATATACGAAAATCTCTAGTACTATGGTTGGTTGGTAATAAATTTACATAAACAGAAAGAGTAATTATGACAAATTACGCATTTATTAATTCAGAAAATTTAGTTGTTGGTCTTCTTATTGGTCCAGACGATGGTTTAGAAACGTTTTATCAATCTATGGATATCTTTAAAGATTTGATTTGTGTAAAAGTAACAAATGTTGAGCAAGACATGAACGACGGTACTTTTGTTAATGTAGGTTTTACTTATGACCCTGTTAACAATGTGTATATAGCCCCACCTGTTTCTATTCCAGGTCCACCTGCGCCTTAATATATAAGTGCAAGAATGGTTATTTCTTGATAGAAAATTGGATTATTCTACCAAAAGAATTTCATTTAGATGAAACAATTCTTACAGGAACTAAAGAAAACTTTTATTCTCCGATAATTATAAATAAATTTAAAAACTTTGAATTAATAAAAAATAACATTTTAAATTTAATAAATAAAGAACAAAATTTTAAAACTGAATACGTAGAAATTTCAGAAGTAAATATTTCAAAAAGCGATTATCACAACTCATTTAATTTTAATAGAGATTGGGTAATTAATTTAGAAAAAGATATTTCTGAAAACTTAATAACACTGTGTTTACATTTAAACTTTTTTGGTTTTAAAATTTCAAACATTTGGTTTCAACAATATTATGAAAATTCAGAACATGGGTGGCACATCCACGGTGGGGCTAACTATAGTGGGGTTTTTTACATAGAAATGCCAGAAGATGGACCAAGAACAGAGTTTGTTAATCCATTAACAAAAGATACATTTTCATTAAAAATGAACGAAGGAGATATTGCAATATTCCCAGCATTTGCTTTACACAGGTCTCCTAAGAATAAGTCTAAAAATAGAAAGACAGTTGTTTCTTTTAATTTTAATTTTGCTTTTCCTGACGGAAGGTATCAAATAACAAAACAATCAACTTAATATGTGGGATAATGGTTAAATAGAACTTAAAATATTAAAGTTTAACTTGATAACTTGTACTATACTACTATTGATGATATATTTAACGATTAGGAGATAACAAATGGCAACATTCATTAAAAAGAAACTTTCCGGTTCAACCGATGGTTTGGCGGTCAAGGTCGCAGGTACCTCGACCTCAAACGCCACGACGGTCCACACCGCGTACACCACTGGCACTACGGCAGGTACAGCTGATGAGGTTTGGCTTTATGCGAACAATACAGGTGCGTCGAACGTTAAATTGACCATTGAGTGGGGTACGGCCACCGCCGCTGACGGGAATATCGAGATGTCGATCACCGCCGAGGCGGGTCTTATGCTGGTGATCCCCGGCCTGATTTTGCAGAATGCAAAAGTTGTGAAGGCGTTCGCGGCTACGGCTGATGTGATTTTGTTGACTGGATTCGTCAACCAGATTTCGTAAGGGTCTGGCGATGACTAGGTTTAGTCCACGCACACGAGTTTCAACATACACTTCGGTTTGGATGCCGACAGGCGACGAAACACCTTATCCTTCCGCAGGCTATTTCGCTGGCGGATACGATAGTTCTTATCTTTCTGGCATAGACAAGATAACTTTTTCTGACGACAGTAAAAGCACTTTGTCCGCAACATTGACTTTTATTGTTGGGTCTTTAGCAGGTATGGCTAATTCGGCGGTGGCTGGCTACTTCGCTGGGGGAACTAACGACAGCCAATATCCAGCGGGTTTTTCACATATTGACAAAATAACTTTTCCAGCCGACACGAAATCAACGCTGTCCGCAACTTTAACTAACGGTGTTTGGTCATTATTCGCTATGGCAAACTCGGCGGTTGCTGGTTATATTGCTGGTGGTTCCGCACCAGCATTCAAAAACAACATTGACAAAATAACTTTCAGCACCGACTCAAAATCCACTTTGTCGGCGACATTAACTACATTTACTAGAGGTGCTGGGGGTTTTGCGAACAGCGGAACGGCGGGGTATTTCGCTGGTGGGTACAACGATTCGGGATATTCAGGTGGCCCCCACCTTGCGCATATTGACAAAATAACTTTTTCTACTGACGGCAAAAGCACTTTATCCGCAACTATAAGTTCATCCCGAAGGTCTAGCGGGGCTATGGCTAATTCTGGGGTGGCTGGCTATGTCGCTGGCGGAAAAAACGAAGCGGGCAGCCTATTTTCAGCCATTGACAAACTGACTTTTTCAACCGAAGCGATATCGGTTTTGTCAGCGACATTGACTTCAAGCATTTTCGAGTTGGCTGGTGTGGCGCAGTCGGGTACGGCGGGCTATTTCGGCGGTGGATACGGCGGTGGCAATGTTTCAAGGATTGACAAAATCACTTTTTCCGCCGACACGAAATCCACTCTTTCCGCAACCCTGACTTCGGCTCGAAGTGCGTTGGCTGGTATGGCTGACAGCGGGACTTTGTGATGCGTGAAGATATCGCCCTCGCTTTGGCTGAATGCCAGATGCCACGCACCCGCTACCAACTCGAACATTTCGTCGTCGGCGCACACGACACACCCGAAATGCGATTCGTACAAGTATGCAGAGAATTGGAAGCCCTGCACTACACGATAAAAGAGGTCGCTTTGCAGATACGCAAAACCGAATACGAAATAGAAGATTTGAAAGAGAAAGGCGACCGCATCAGTTGTGTGGAAGCCGAAATCAAGGAACTCGGTTTGGAACGCACGAGGTTGGTGGCTATCGGTGCGGTCAGGGAATACGACACTTTGATACAAATGTTTGATGAGATGCCGAAGTTCACCCGTGAACAGATAGACGCATCACAGCCCGACTATTGGCAGGTGCGCCTGAGCCGTCAAGCCAACTTGCAGATTATGGCTGGTGCGGCGAACTGGGCGCATCTCGAAGCACTCGACCAAGTGGGTGTGCTGAAAACTATGATTAAAGCGGAACAAGAGAAAGTTAAGGAGATACAACAATGAAATATGCGACTTGGACTGTCAAGCGACCCGAGGGCTCTACGCCTGAGCCGTTAATTCGTTCCCGTGGCGGTCAGGCTTCGGGCGGGTTCATGGTGGATGACGACACCGTTTGCGGCTATGTGTGGAACGATGTCGATTTGACGGGTTTGGATGCTTGGAACTTCACCGAGAAAACGAACACGGAGGCAATGGCGTTGGCGTTGGACATTAACCCTGAATGTTTTTTTGCCGATGACGGCACGATTCAAGCACCGCTACCTGATTTGGTTTGACGCCAAGCATGAGTGCTTGGATGTTGACGTTGACAATTGATGTAAATACCTAAACTAGGTTGAGACAGTTACTATAAAAACCAATCAAACCTTGGAGCATCATGCTATACAATGATACAATAATCTATAATCAACCTGGCATTAGTTATATAGGTTCATTGGTTATTAAGATAGCTTCAATCTCTCTGCCGATTGTACTTAATAATATTAATATTGTTTTTGCCGGTGCCGCCGACTATTCAAACGCAACAACCATAGCGGTATTGAGTATAGATATTGCTCCCGGTGGTCTAATTACTATTGAAACTGTTGAAGAGAATCTTGGCGCGCTTAGCTCGATAGAAACCCTAACCATATACGAGGGTAGTATAATTGGAATAAATTAATTGTCTCTAAATATCACTTTTTACGGTACTATAGGTATCTAGCCAATAGAATAGGATTAATTCATGCCTGCCATCTATGTAAATGATACGATTCGTTTTAAGGTTAAGTTTATAGATATTGACGGTTCTGGCAATGAGGTTGCCGTAGAGCCAGTATCTGTTATTTTTAAATTATTTGATTCAAATAACAACATGTTGTTGTCATTAACCCCAAGCGCACTAACTCCATCAGAATATTATTATGATTATACCCCAACAGAAGCTGGAACTTACAAGGTAATTTTCGTAGGAACACTGGTCGGCAATAAGACAATTAACGTCAATCAACAAATATATGTTAGCACTCCAGAGAAAGACTATAAGCCGACTATTTTCCTGAGGGAAGACGAAGTAATCGCATTTGCACCAGATATAGAACCCCTGTATATAGACCCAGAAGAACTACTGCTATATTTCCCTGATGCGCCATTGATAGAAATAGGCGAATATGTTCATTTATATTCCATAGAAGTAAAAGATATTTTAAATTTATTAGACACCGAAGATGGAAGTAATCTTAATATCACCGCTCTTGAGTATATTAAAGCTGGAACCGCCTGTGAATTATCTAGGGTATATGGTAGTGGCGGTGATGATGAATTGTCCGTAAGATTAGGAGACTTGTCAATAACCAACAGAAATCTTCCAAGAAATACTATTAGCAGGGCAAATGCAACTACGTGGTGTCAAATAGCTGCAGTTTTAAGAAAAGAATTACTTGCACAGAAGGTTGGAATACGAGCAATTCAACCCAAAGGCCTGCCCACAATGCCCACAATAAGTTCTGGAAGGGCCGTAGATCCCTATACTGGTTCAACTATATATTTATCCGATAAAGATATTTATGGACCAAATGCTCTAATAACACCAAAGGAAAATCCAATTCCAGAAAGAGGATTAAGAAAGTATGATTAGTCCTCAAGAAACTTTTAAAAATATTTTAAAGCAGTGGGGACACAATATATTGGTTCAAAGATTGATGGATCCAAAATCTATGAAATATGAAGCGAAATTGCAAAGATATACAACAAGATCGTACTATCCTGGATCCAGCGGATTTGCAAATGTAATGCAGGAAAAAACACAGGGTTTAACGGTGTCTTCTGAAATTATATATTATCTACAAAATTTTGTAAATCCGAAATCAGGAGATAGAATTTATGAGGAACTTCCAACTGGAAATGAAATATTTAAAATAGACTTTGCCGCGCCGGTAAGGGGCAGGGGCGGCAAAATTGTTTATTGGATTGTTGGAGCAACCAGAGAAGAGACGACACGTGCTTAGAGCCGCCAATACGCAGATTGTGAATTTTAGGTTTGGTTTTATTTTTAGTGGATCTTACTATGATCCAATAGCCGAACTTACGCCAGTGGATGTTTATGCAACAGTTGTCAGGGGAGATATTGGTTCTGGCAATATTGTTCAAACATCTGTATCTTTATTAAATACTAGTTATCGAATAGTAAATATAACATTACCAAATTTATTGAGCGATGGCCATGCGGTATTGACTTTTGAATTTGACTCTGAACATTATTTATCATCTGGAAATTTAGTTTCAGTTTATGGAATTAATTCTTCCTGCGATGGAGATTACGAGGTTGTTTCATCTCCCACTGTAACGTCCGTAACGGCAAAAAAGAAAGCAACATCAATACCCAATACAGTTGGCTTTAACAGCACATTATATAAAGCAAGAATAACTTTAAAAACTTCAGCCTATTTTCAAAGAGTGTCTAATTCAGAGTATCAATTTGTTTACACGATTCCAAGTAATCTAGAAAGTGGAATATATACTGCGGTCATACAAACAACCTACAATGGTCAAGCTCAGGTTATTGAGCATGTATTTGAAACGGTTAATAAAAATTTTACTAAAACAGGAAACATTATTGCCAAAAGTTTACAAGATAACGTTGTTACCCTGACAACTGATTCTAAGCATTTTATAAAAGTCGGAGAATTTGTTACAGTACAAGATACCGATAGATTATTGGATGGTACTTATGAGGTCACGCAAGTACCGACAGAAACTACTTTTCAATTTTCATTAGCCAATACTGCGACAATTGCGCAAACGTCAACATATGGTAAATATTTAATTAAAAACTTTTCTGGTGTTTCTGAACAATTAACAGGTCCAACTGGAAACTCCACCGTTTCAATGAAGCCTATTTATAGTTCTTTAGATCAAGCTAGTACAAATTCAATTCTATTAGTAGGTCATGCTGACGGTCTAGAGTTAAATGAAATATATGGAGTTAACTCGATACAAGAAGCAATCAATTTGCTTGGTGCTGATATGAAGTCACCCTTATTAAGGGGTGTGTTTGACGCTTACAGTTGTGGAGCGCAAAGTTTATTTATTTTAGCGGCGGCTCCAATGTCTGAATATATAGAAGATATCTCAAAGAGATTAGATTTGTTTCCGCATCTTATATCAAATTCTACGGGAGATCCAGTTAATTTTTATGAAAAATACTATGAAAGATTATCAGAATCTTATAATTTTATAAAAGATTATGAGCTTATTGACATAATTGTTCCATTAGAAATATCGATGTTAAATACAGGATCTGTTAATTTTATAGCTCAATTAGCTTTACACTGCTTTAACTTCAATGAAACCACTGGATACGTTCAAATTGGAATTATAGGCTCTAGGTCTAATGGGATTAAGGAATCAGATATTTCAATTCTTGAGGCAAATCCAGTATTTAAAAATAAACTAACGACGTACAAATTAGATGGTCAAATTGAAACAGATATTGGAAGATATGTAGTTCCAATATATGGGGAGTTAAACTTTAGTCATCCAGGGTTTAATAGATCTTATTCAAGTAGCGCAGCCGCTGCTTTTGCTGGAACAATGTCTGCTACTGCAGTATATACAGGAATGATACGACATAGAATACCGGGCGCTTTATCGGTCTTTGGTTCGGATCTTTCCAGGGGCGCGCATGCAAGATTGGATAATCTTGGAATTAATACCGTGTATAGAACCAGAAAGGCAGTTAGGGGAAATCCATACGAAGTTGCAATATCTAACGATTATACTATGGCGAATCCCACAAGCACTTTGTCAAAAGCTCCCCAGGTAAGATTGGTTGCAATGGTAATAAATGAAATAAAAAATATATCTAATGATGGATCCGGAAAAAATTCAGAAGAAAAAGTTACTTCGCAAGTAAAAAATATGTTAGAGTTGTTAATAGGTGCAAGGGTAATAAAAGATTACTCCATGCAAGCTTACGCGTCAAGTACCAAAAGAGGATTTTTAATATTTGAGCTAAATTTAGTTTCTTGTTTAGGTTTAAAAAATATAAATTTTTCAGTAACAACAGGACCAGGAGTTTGATATGCATTCATCATTTCCGTTCCCAGAAAGATTGTCCGATGATCTAAGTCCATTTTCCAATCGTCAAAATCAAATGACCGACGCCGAAAGAAAAAAGATTACCAAACCACAACAGTATCACAATACAGATGCCAAGAGATTAAAGGCAGAGGGTAATTTAAGTTATCTTGAATTTATAGAGGTTGTAAAATTATTGTGGGAAAACTCATATCCAGATATCCCCATAGTCCCCACATTTGGTGGAGCATTTGCTAACTATCCTTGTATAGCTTACGGGATTGAGCTAAAAAGAGCCCATAATCAAGAGCCCAAAATGCGATACAGAGACAAAGCTTTGGGGGAGGATGGAAAATATTATATTATTGAAGGACAAAGATTCCAAAATGTCGTATCTTTTACTGTTATAGTTCAAGCTGACGCCGCTAAAATAGATGGAGATTCCACGAGGTATGTTGGAGCGGAAGTGGCTGATAGGGTAATGGAAAGATTTGAAGATTTTATATTAGAATACACTCCAGTATTTAAAAGATTGGGGGCTTCGGAGTTCGTATATGCAAGAAGGGTATCTGACACAGAAGTTAATATGGACCAAACGGACGTTGTCAAAAGAACCGTGCTCTACCTATTAACAACAGAAAAACTATCGATAACTGGAATTGATACAGTTGAGAAGATAGTTTATGATATTAGGCAGTATATAGCCGCCCAACATGCTACTCCTCTGCAGGACTATAATAAGATCATTTACGCTAATCGAGAACAAGTAGATATTGTTGACTTATTTCAGTCAGCCACTCCAAACACATAATTTTAAATATGTAATTCTAGTATTAAAAAATAAAATGTACTTTGTTTTTATAGGTTGTTCATTACTATATGTTCTGAGTTATATAAAGAATCCGTGACTCGGAGGTCGAAAACAAATGGCATTACCAGGTGTAAAAACAATTATTAAAGATCGCTTTTATAGCATTTCTCGTCAAGATAGCCCGGTGGGCCCTAGAGTTGTTGTATTAGCCAAAAGAACAACAGCCGATGGTGAGGGTAACGTAGCCGATCTAGATGTAGTTCTTTGCACAAATGAAGCTGATGTTACTGAGGCTTTTGGTGAAAATTCGCACTGCCACAGAGCATATGTTGAGCTAGTGGCTGGTGGTGCAGAAAGAATTTATATGGTTCCATTACCAAGTGACACTACGTGGAATCACACCGCTGGCACTGTGACTAGCACAAATGCTGGTGGCGATGTTTTGGTACCCGCTTTTGCAGCCGCAGAAGCATCACAGCCAGATATTTTAGTTCCATGGGGTAGGGGTGGAGCTCCAGAAGAATGGGCGTCTACTCCTTCGAGCCCAGATTTTGGATTTTATGCAAATAATACCACAACAGCAACAAATAGCTGGGTATACAAAATCTCAAATTTAGTCAAGTCAATTACAGAAAACTCGCACCCCTGCTTCGCAGTGTTGGGTATTAAGCCCTACTCGGGGACAAATGAGGTTATGACTCCAGCACAAGTTTCTACACACTTGGCATTGTCATCGCTTGCGGATCGCGATGCCGACACAACGCTTAAGGAGATTGGGCGCCATGCTATGGTTGTCGCAACCGAACTTAAGCCGTCAGCGTATCCAGAGGCATGGGGTTACTCCAATGGAGCGTGCGCAACAGCAGCAGCACTTAGCAGAATGGCTTCATACATTTCAACGATTAATAAGAACGTGTATAACATTACATCCCTTAGGTACAACGCTTCAAAGACCACTTTGACCGCGCTTTCGGCCAAGGGTGTTAACGCTGTAACGCTTAACTTTAATAGAGCACCAGTGTTTTCTGATGGAATCACCTTTGCGGGTTCTGCGTCTGACTACACAAGATTGACAACTCTCAGAATTATTAACGAAGCTACCCTCGTTGTTCGTCAAAGCTGCCAGAAGTTTATTGGTCAGCCTTCGACAATTCAAGTTAGAAATTCGATGGAGACCGCAATAACATCAGCCCTTAGAGGCATGCAGATGCTTGGTGCAATACTTGATAGTGATTTCAATATCAAGTATATTGCATCTGAGAGCAAGGCTTTGATTGACCTTGTTTTGACTCCGGCATTTGAACTTAGAAATATTGAAGTTCAAATCGCAGTTGAACTTGGTTAATCAAATAAATAAAAATAAATAAACACACACACTGCATTTTATAAGTACCGATTGGAGGGTATATGGCAGGCGAATACTATGATAGCCCAGTAAACAAGTATCTTAACACATACACAACGTTTTCTGGTGCAGATATTGTTGCCACGTTTGGTGGCGTAGAGATAGGCGCTCTTTCTGGAATCACTTTTTCAGTGACTAGAGAAAAAGCACCGATTTACACAATGGGTTCACCCAACCCACGTTCTTTCTCTAGGGGAAAAAGAGGAATTGCTGGATCATTGATTTTTACAGTGTTTGATCGTCCAGCACTTTATCAGATGCTCGAGACGCATCACAATACCTCTACTGAAATGAAATTCTTTACTAGGGCTCACAACACTCTTCCCGGCGACCCAACGCATAAGAGGGGAATTGCTGAGTTTTCGAATCAGGCAAGAGACGTAGTAAGCAAGACCCCTTACTATGCAGACCAAATTCCACCGTTTGACATTACGATCACATTCGTCAACGAATATGGTCAAGGTGCCGTACGCTCAATATATGGATGCGAACTTTTGAATGAAGGTTCGGGCGCTTCGATGGACGACATCGTTATCGAAGAAACAATGACATATGTTGCTCGTGAACTCGGTCCAATGTATAGAATTACAACTGATCAAATTGAAAGATTCAATCAAGATGACCTTGGCGCACTAATCAACAAAGATGCTGTGACCACAAGCGGATTGAATTCGGCAATTATCAGACCGTAATTGTAATACATTCGAAGTAATTAGTCGGCGGTAAAGAAATGGGGACTCCCTGCCGCCGACTAATTCTTTTATAAAGAGGAACTATGTCTTTTGAAAATGAAAAAGTAAAAGATATTACAAATCTGATAACAATATCTTCTAGGAAAAACAGGCTTTCAAATTATCAAGAATCAATAAAAGAATTTAGAAAGAATAACCTTCTTCCCGATCCTTTTTCGGATATGTCCTTTTCTGGTGCGGACATACATGCAACGATCATTATACCAAAAATTGGTGAAGATGGATTTTTAACAAATCAAGGTGATATTCTTGAGTTGGCGGAACTTCAAACAATTTCTTATTCAATGCACAGAGAAAATTCTCCGATTAGAACTTTGGGTCATGTTAATACAAGGGGATTTGTAAAGGGCGCTAGAACGATTGCGGGAAGTATGATCTTTACGCAATTTAACGAATATGTTTTCTATAGAATAGATGCCTATAGAAAAATACTTGCCAACACAAAAGGTTTTTATGCACCGTTGGCAGATATGCTTCCTCCATTTGATGTTGTTTTTACAATGTTTAATGAATATGGACTATCTGCTAAAATGAAGATATATGGAATTACGATAGTAGATGAAGGTACCACAATGTCAATAGACGATCTTATTACCGAGCAGACATATACTTATATGGCTAGGGGTATTCAGCCACTCATTCATTTAGATACAGCTAATGACGATTTAAGATATCCGACTGGTTTTCAAGCTCAAAAAGATGAGAGATTAAGAATGAGCACAAATGCCTTTGGTGATGCCGTTGAAGACTATAAAAATTTTATAGAAAAAATATATCAACCGTAAAGAGATTGTATGACTAGTGTTTATAATCCTAATCCATATAGACCATTTACCGGCTATATCCCGTATGATGGTACGTTATCTCAACGACCTGGACTTAAAAATTTAGATGGGTCATTTGATCCGCTAACTGCAGGTTTGGATCTTTATTGGGCTGGTAGTTCCAAGGCGGATCCGCGTTTTAGTAATTATTATGACTACTTTTTTTCTGGAGAAGATGTAAAAGTTTATATTGATGGATTGTTCGATGAAAAAGATGAATTAGATATTTCGGGTTTTGGTTTTATGATTAAACAAGAAAAACAAGCAGTATATGGTTTTTGGTCTTATAATTTTGATGCGATAATGAACGGAACGAGAATTATTACTGGTCAGTTTTCTTTATATTCAAGATATCCAAGAAGAATGACAGAGCTTTTAGAAAAAGCCGCTCAAGTGAGAGTTCAAGCAATATCTGGGAAAAAAGATGGAACTGGTGTTGTTTCTGTCATGGCATCTCAAAACGAGTCTCGTAAAGATGAAGAAAATATAGAAAAGTATTGGGCAAATAGTCAATTGGATAGAATTACCGCAGATCCCGCAGTAACTACAGGATCTTCCAATAATACTCATAATATTTTTAGCGCTCATCCTCCTTTTAATTTTATAATAATGTATGGAGTAGATGATACAAGTCTTTCTCCAACTGCCGGCACAAGTAATACCACTACGGCTTCAGTGGAGCAAAGAGACAATTTAGATAGACTAATTTCTACAGATGTTAATGAAAGAAAAATAAAACTATTTGGGGTTAATAACGCAATGAAAATTGTTTTACAAAATGTACATCTAATGCAGATGTCTACAGAGTATCAAAGCGGAGGAATTCCCCTTATCGAGACTTATGCTTTTGTGGCTAGAGATTTTTATTTTACAGAGGCTGCAACTAATTTAGACCCTTATTCCGGAAAGAAAACATCAGTTACTCAAAACGCAAAATACTATGATACTAATATTAAATTACAACCACCAATAAACAGCAATAAAGCATATCGTTCATAATCTGTGCTATACTGTATAGGATTTAAATCAAATAACCTAAGGAGATAATAAACATGTCAGATGTTAAAAAAGTAGTAGTTAGAAGAGATCAAAAATTAGCCAAAGAAATGAATGCAGACGTGGCTGATGTAATAATGGAAACTGATCAAGAATTAGAAAGCGATCTTCTTGTAAAAGAGTACGATGGTACCACAGAAATCGAAGAAAAAAACATTGATCCAGCTTCTGTCAATTCTGTTGAAGACTTGGCTGAAGAAACTCCAATTTTTCAAAATGGTCCAACAGCTGGGCAAATTATTCAGTGGAAGAATCAATATGGAGAAGTGTATGTTACTTCAATTTCTTACGATAAACATATTGTATGGCGAGTTCTTTCTCGTTTGGAATATAAGCAGTTGGTTAAGAAAATGGAATCACTCATGCAGGCGGGTCAACTAAGTACGGCAGAAGCCAATATGTGGAACGAAGAAGCTATATCGGAACTGTGCATTCTTTTTCCAACATATAACAAGAACGCACTAACTGCAGAAATGGCAGGATTGCCTTCTTTGATATCGCAAGAAGTCTTGGAAGCTTCTGGGTTCGTTGCCTTAGAGGTACGTCAGCTCTAAAATGCTCGAGGAATCAACTCTAAGGGAGCTTAAGCAAAAATATTCTGTTATTTTTAGTGTTGATTTAAAACGGTAAAACAGTTGTATTTAAAGAATTAACTTTTTTTGAATTTGATAAAATAGCTTTATTAAAAAATAATGGAATTTTTTCTTCCGCAGACGCAGAAGAAGAAATTATAAAATACGCTGTTGTATACCCGCATGATTTTGACATTAATAAAGTATCTCCTGGGGCAATTAGTTCTTTAGCTGATCAAATAGTAGAATTTTCAGGTTTTTCTGCCCCCAAAAGGACAAAGCAGATTCTTGATCAAAAAAGAGCTGAAGCTTCTCAAGTTAGAGGCTTAATGAAAGCCTTTGTGCTAGCTACTATACATGGAGATACTCCAGAATTTTTGGATTCCCTAACATATTCTCAACTAGCTGCTCGAGTAGCTTTAGCTGAGAAAATTATTGAAGTTAAGCAGGCTATATTGGCAATAGAGTCAACCAATGTAACTCTTCAAATAATAGATCCAGAAGAAGAACAACAAAAGCAACAACGAACAGCAGCAAGACATGATGCTTCCAAGGGCGAGGGAGCGGCTCGCTATAACGATCCTATCGCCCAAAGGTTGTGGGGAGTAAAAAGATAAAGGGGTAATACGTGAGAAGAGATAATTTACCAATACACAATATTGGTTTTGGCGCAACCTCACGAGATTTTCCTCCTTCATTAGAAGAAGATATAGGTCCTTCTCCAAATTCTGGATTTGTAGCAAGAGCACTTGAGGGTAACCCAATAGTAAGAATGGCCACCGCCTTGGTGGCAACTGGTATTGCGGCAACAGTAGCAGGAAAAGTCGTAAGAGGCCAGGGAATTAAGCTTGGCTTTAAACTGACGCAAGCCGCGCAAGCAGCCGAGAGCGCAGGAAAGGCCAACGCCTTAACAAAAGCTCATACCGGCATGCTAAAAATACGCAGTATTTTGGATGAGCTTGAGGGTGTTACAAGAGTAAAAGATCCTAAAAACATTAATTCGCTAGTCTTTAAAGACGCAACGCGGACAACTCATAACTGGATATCAGGGCGTAAAAGGCGTTGTTGACCGTGGATACGGCATGGCTCAAGCCGGGTTTAATCAAGGCAATATCGGATGGCATTGGAGACATGAGCTACAGCAGTCTCTAGTAAGACAAGCGCGAAGACTACCGTACGAAGTTCCGGCTTTTTATGCGGCGGATAAAACTGTTGGAAGAACTCTTTTTGGTAGAAAAGATGATGAAAAAGGTCCAAGAAAAAAATGGTATGATCCGTCTAGGGCAATAGATATTGGAAAGGACATAGCAAAAACTGCGGCTTTTCAAATAGGTGGATTTATGATCCCACTTGGCTTGGCTGGGGCTTCTAAGAACAGTTCATTAAACTTTTTTAGAACAGCAGAAAAAAGATGGGATAGCGCCTATGATGGATATAAACAATTAACACCGGTTCAAAAGAAATTATATGAAAGAACTAATTTTCTAAGAGGTTCTTTATCTGAATTAGGAACAGATGTAGCCAATGTTTTAGACAAGACAATTAAATTTTCCGAAAGATCTACTGGCGCATTATCGTCAGCAATGGTTGCTATTCAGGGAACTCATAAAAATCCAGTTGGCGATCTCTATGCCGCAAGACACGGTGCGCAACCTAACGCAACGTTTTCCGCAAAAGCAAAAAACATCGCCAAAGATATTTATTTAGGAGATAAAAGAGCATTAAATAATGGTCTAGAAGATTCTTTGAAGATAAATACTCTTCTTGATTATATACCGGGCTATAAAGCAATAAGGCAAGGATTATCGCAGGGCGCTAAAGAATACAAATCTCTTAAGGCAGCTCAGATTTATTTAGACTCTTCAACCGACCTGCTTACAGTAGCTCAGAAAATAATATCTAAAGCACATTTTAAAACAGAAAATATCGTAGACGCAGATGTAAATCCAATTTTCATAAGATCTCTCAGTAACCTTCTCGCTAAACGATCATCTCCCATAGTAAGATTAGCGCAACAATTTGAAAAAGAAGTTGGCATACCAACAGATCAATTGGGAGTTCTTAATTATATTTCTCAAAAATTTAGAAGAGAAGTATTTGATGGTGAATACAAAAGACAATTAGCACAAAGATTAAAAATTTTAGGAGCCGACGAAGAAGCCGCGAAAAGATTTTCTGATCAAATATACTTCAGCGAATATCCATGGAAAAAAGTTAAGGGCCTAAAAGCGCCTGAGTATATAGCAGCTGAGAATAGAGTTACTCTTGGTGGTAGAAGACCAGAGGCTAATTTTTATCAGTCTTTAATTGATAGATTCAACGAAGGCACCGTAGGGCAGGGCGCAAAGTTAAACTTAACAGCAGCTGAACTAAAACAGCAAATATTTGAATTAGATCAGACTCTAAAAAACTTCTTTTCCAAAAGTGAGTATTTGGATGAAGGCAGATTTTTTCGCGTTAATATAAAAAAAACAGCAGAGACAATAGCTCAACAGTTTAATCGTGAGGCGAGTTCGTCTGTTTTAAGAAATGTTAAATTAAGACAGGAGGATTTTCAGGGTTTAAGAAACTTGAACAGCAGAAATCCCGCCAACCTGATTGCCGTTAGGAATAAGCAATTCACTCTTCGAGAGAGTGTAGCTAAAACAATTGGAATTAATACCTCTGATGAAACGGCGATGTTGACAGCCTTAAGGGCTAGGGGTTTTGATACCGACAACTACGAACAAATGATAGGTTATTTAATACAGAATAAGCAGATGGTAGCAAGTGGCCCATTTGGTAGTTTGTCTCAATTTTTTGGAGCACAAAGATACACATTAGACGATTATCTAAAAGATCAGGATAGTTTTTTTAACGCTAAAATCTTAAGGGTGGGTACACAAACTCCATTAGTTGGTAAAAATGTTTTAAATAAAGTTGAAATTAGTAATATTCCATATTCACCAACCACTGGGAGTGGATTGGGAAAAAGTACCACAAGAGCAGTAATAGATCAAATTAGAGCTGAAGCGGGAACACAATCCGGTGCAAGTAACCTAAGGGGATTTTTTAAGATTGGATCTGGCAATTCCCCTAAATTAGTTAATCTTAATCCAATATCATCTGGCATAAGAAAAGCGGCAGAATTTTTAGCAACTGAAGTTCGTGTTCCAATTATTAACGTTAATCCACTTCAGCTTCTTGGATTTAAAGATTTTCAAGCTATGTCTCAAGCTGGTCAATTTAAAGTTTCCTCGGCGGTTGGTAGGCATCCATTTGTTGGAAAAGTCGGTGATAAAGACTTTACAGCGGATTTATATAGTTGGCATAGTACCGGCGGTTTTTTGGGAACCAAAGGCAAGCTGTTTGCCTATCAGTCAGCTAAAAACATTAAAAACAAAAATGAAGTCGTAACACAGTCAGTACAGGGCTTTTACAGGCCCCTTGCTGTTGGGACATCTTCAATGTTCACCAGAACGGCAGAATTAGCTGGTGCAGAAACAACACCTCAAGCAAGGACCGCAACTGGTTTATCAGGGAAAATAAAAGAACGATTAGACTATGATGTTGATCAACCCAACTCTTTATTTAGATTTTTTGGCAGGTTATACAATAGACAAGGTGATATAAATAACGAAGCAGTTATAGGTAAAATTCTTTCATCTAATATAGATGAACCATTTACAATTGGGGGTTTTGGTAAAAAAACATCCGCCGTACTAAGGGGGGTAACTGATTCATCCAATAAAATTGTCGGATATGAAGTAAGAAATGCTGTAGACGATTCCTTAATAGCTTCACACTCTCAATTGATGGAATCTTTTACGCGTTTTGCTGATAGAACTTTAAGTTATGGATTTGACAAAAAAGTATCTAGAGCCTACATTGAGAAACTAATAGGCTTAGGCGAAATAAATATTAAAAATGGTCTTGTTGAGATCGCAAGGCCCGGCACTCCTGGGCAATTTAATCCTCTAAAATTTACAGTAGACGAACTATTGTCACCCCAAACTCCTACAAGAGCAAAAGAAATAATAAGCTCTTTAGCTGTAGATTTAAATTCCATAAAAAGCAAGTATGCTCAAACAAATCTTAAAGAATATCAAGCTATATCAAAAGCTTTTAGTAGAATTAAAAAGTTTGAAAAAGTAACGGACTTTTCAGCTCAATCAAGAATGTTTGAGTCCTCTTCTTCTATCGTAACCAGAAGCGATGAAATGGGATTCGAAATAATGAGATATCTCATTCAAAGGCGCGCACTACTTCCATCATCAAACCCAACAACGGTAATTTCCGAAATTGGTTCAGTAATTGATGATCTAGTTAAATCGGGCAAAATCACCTCTGCGCAAAAAGCAGAAGCTCAAGCAGCTGCTTTTTCCACAGCTTTAAATATTTCTGCATTTAAAACCTTTAGGTACGAAGAGGGAAGCAATACCGCTGGCAATTTAATCAATACATTAAATAGATTTAAAGCAGCAAGAGAAATACTTGGAAGCGCAGGAGCATCGAATGCTTCACTAATTGACCCATTTACAACCGGAACAGTAGCTGCAGCAAGTAGAAGTTCGATTAACCCGCTCGGCAGAATCGTACCATTTTTTAAGAAAAATTTAGGAATGGGAGATTATGTTTCAAGGCCAATTCCGTCTTCTTTGAGTGGAAGAACCGAACAAGATCCATTTACTTTTATTCCAACGTTTGCAACGGCATTTCGAAGAAATCCAAAAGCAACAATGCGCAGTGCGGCAGGAACATCTACCTATGGTAATGCGGAGGGGTTTTCTTTAGCATCTGTTCCATTTTCTTATGGATTTCAAAGACTCAATAGATACTTTGGAACGGTTGGCGCGGGCCTCAAAGAAAGCAATTTCAGTGGACCGCTAGACCTCTACTTCAGGGGTATGAATGCCGAAAGAGTTCTTCCTGCAGCGGTGATAGGGGCAACTGCATTTACGGTAGATAGGACTTTGGGCGGATATACTCAAGGAAAAGATGACAGGGGAGAAAGAGTATATTCTCCATTGTTTATTGGCGCTGCGGCTAGGGTTGGCGTTGAGGCTCAGGGATTAGTTTCCGGTTTGATTCCGGGGGGAATGGGCTACTTTGATAAACGAAAACAGCTACTAGAAGGCGAAGTGCCAATTCGAAAAGGAAGATATTGGCCTTTAGGGAATACGCCGTTTAAGGGTGGAAAGATTGAATATTACAGACCATCTTGGTATAGAAGACTTCAGGGTGGGGCAATGTTTACTTCCGATACCTATGGAAGTCCAATGGAAAAGTTCTTGTATTATAATGACTTTTCTCCATTAAGACCACTAGATCCATATAGGTTTGAAAGAAAACATTATCAAGACAGACCCTATCCGACAACTGGAGAATACTTTTCTGGCCCATATGGAGCCGCAGTGCCGGTATTAAATGCAACCATAGGAAGAGTACTTAAGCCACAAAAAATAATGCATCCAGTAGAGCTGGAGCGCGGACTTGCAAGTTATGAGGCAGTCGGACAAGGGGGTGCCTACTTACCGACAATTGAATCAATCAGAGTTGGTAGACCAATACCAGAAGGACAAATTTCAAGAATTAGATCCGTATATCCAGACTTTACAACACTAGCTGCTCCAGTTTACGGAAGAGATCCTATGCCGTTAAGGCATATACCAACGGACCGTGCGGCAATAATTAATCAAAAATCTACTCTAAAAGTTCGGATCTACAACTGGAATATCCGCACAAAACTTTGCAGCAGCATCGGCTGCTGGGTCACAACAAACTGGTGCGCTAGCGGCTAGAGCACAGTCTTCTTTCATAAATTCAAATCTAATATCCGCTGCACAACAAAATCGTGGATTTAACTTTTCTAATATCCCAATAGGAACACCAGCAGATTCTTCAATATCAAGAGTGGTTTCTCCGATTTATGCCGGTGTTCCAACTGGAAAAAATATATCACCTGCAGATATAGTGCCTGCCGGTGTTCCGTTAAGAACTACAAATAGAGAAGTTATTGGCGGAGAGATTGGCTATAGACTTCAGGAAGCATTTGGTATTTATGGCTTCGCTGGTGGTCAATTCAGAAAATCATTAGGTTTTGGAGCATTTGATTATGAGCCAGATAAGGCCGTTTTACAGTCTGCATCTAGGGCATACGGTACTACTAGAGCATTTTGGGATTTAAACCTTGGTGGTCTTGGCGACATTCCGCTTCAGGCAGAGGGCGCTCTTGGAAACATTGAAGCATCAGAAATTGTAAGAAGGTTTATACCCAAAGAAAGAACAAATATAGATTATATTAATCCCATTAAGAATAGAATGGGCATGGAATATCAGTTCATGCCGGGAAGAGATAACTTTGTTGATTTTACAACTGGTGATCCATTTGTAAAAGTAAAAGAGGGAGAACTAAGACTTCCTGGTGTTGGCTATGAGAGATTTAATAAGCTTTATCCAGATAAAAACGGAAGATATGGTGCCGTTAATCAATTAGATATTTTGGCCGACGTAGCTCCATATTCAAAGGAGTATAGAAACCTTGAATCCAGAATAGACACTATGGGTCTTTCTGAAGAAGAGAGAAATAAGGTTGGTCAGATTAGAGCACAAATAAATTCAATAGAACGTAGTAGGGCTAATTTTAGCCCGTATAAAGAACGTGGGTTTATAAGCGCGGTTTTCAATCCTATTGATTCTATTCGCACTAAACTTCGTCATGCCGATAATATAATTAATAGCAAATTTACTGGTGAAAGAACGGCAACGGAAGACTACGAGAGACGCCATGTTTATGGTTCGACTTTCCCCGAGTGGCAAAGACCGGTGGAAAGCTTTATAAAACCAATTTATTATAAAGGAACTCAAAGAAATCCAATTCTTGCAGCAGGTGTTGGCGCAATTGCCCTGGGATGGTTTGGTGGCAGTAAGAGAGCCACCTATGGACTAGGCGCAGTGGGGGCAGTAACTGTTGGCGCGTATTCGTTATTGCAAAGATCAAAAGAAGAAAGATTTATTCCACAAGAAAGAAAAAAACAGTTAGCGTTAGAAGAGTATACGGATATTTTAACATATGTTAAGAATAGAACTGCTGCCTCAAGAGCTGAAAAAGTAGGAGATTTTGAATCCGCAAAACAGTACATGAATTTATCAAAGCGCACTATGTATGGCGCAGACCTAGATTCAAAATCGATAGATCAACTTGCACTTGGAATTCCTAAAAGAAAACGTGATCACTTTAGGGCAATGATACAAGCTCCCGAATCAGAAAGAGGAAGAATATTATCAACTGCTCCAAGATTAGAAAGAAGAATATACGAAGCTGCTTGGGGAATGCCCGTAGAAAGAAAGCCAGATTTAATTGAGTATTTTCAAAGGCACGAACTGCCAGGAGCGGCTTGGGAGGGTTGGCATCCAAATACAAATATGGAACATGTAAAAATCAAAATGGGTCAGGCTATGGGCATTGAGATGTCGCAAATGGGATTTTTTCCGCAGCAGATTAAAGAAGCAAATTTAGTTAACCCAAGCTATCCAGGTTTTGGAGCATCAAACATGTCAGGAAAAGATGTCAGGGAACAAATGCAGAGATTGATGTTTGATATGGGTATTTCCGGAACAATTACTCCTGCAACTAATAATTCTAATCCAGGATCGGTCAACGTTATGGCGGGAGTTAGATAATGCAAATTGATGAAGGGTTCGAGAAAGTTATCAAATTCCCCAATAGATTGATAACAGCAACTAAAGAGGTAGGCAATCTATTCGACGAAACAGCGTTTACCCGAACTGAGGTATATGGGACTGGAGCTCTTAGGTTTATAAGAGAAGGCGCAGAACTGGGAGTAGAAAATATTGCAACGGGTAAAAAATTTTTTGGCACTCAACATAGTGTACAAGAAGTTCTCCAATCGGTATTAGATTTAAAAATTTCAGAATTTACTGAAATAGTTGAGCCGGATAGAGCTTCTTTGATAGCTGGAGACGCAGTCAGCCAGGCAGAGTTTGGAAGACTGGCAGACTTAGTAAAATCAATTAATACTGAGATATTATCTAAAGACAACGATTTTGCAAAACAAGCAAGAGCTGCAGCTGGTCTTTCTGATGATTTTATGGGACAAAAAATAAAAATTGAAAGATTTGGCTTCTTGCATGGTAAGGAGCTTGAAGCAGGGGAACTACAATCTGCAGTTGATGACATTGCAAAAGGAATGTTAGACCAAAATCAATTTATGCAATCATCAATAGGACTAAGAGAACAAGCCGCTAGGCTTGCTGGGCTTGATGATGCCGCAGACGCCAAGGTTTTACCTGGAATTTTAAATATTCAAAAAGAAGCAGCTATCTTGTTAAGGGCAAAAATAGGTGATAAATATTTAACAGAATCACAATTTCAGGCAATTCTGGCAAGAATGGGTTCTCAGGTATTAGACACGGGAACTTTAAAAAGGACTTTAAGTAGGGGTCCAGATGATGATCTTCTTGCGTCTATTGGTTCTGGCTTTGCTAAGGGATCAAAAAGAATGAAAGCTCATACTTCAGCTAGAAACCTAGTTGCCACACAAGAAGAAACAGGAGAACTTTTACAGTATATAACTGAATACGTAAGAAATGGTGGAAGAGGACCTGCGCTTAATTTATCGTCACTAGATGACGCGTTTTTAATATATGATACCAGTCTAGAATCGGTGCTTAAAACATTTGGATTACAGAGTCAATATGCGAACGAAATGATAGTCGATTCTGGCGGGGTAAGAAAGGGCGTAGTAGATCCTAAAAGACTAGCAATGGCAAGAAGACGAGAAGCCATTGGAATAGTTACAGAGGGATATACCGAAAAAGTTGGACGCAATTTTTTTACACGTGAGTTATCGGCTTTTGGGTTAAGCGAAGAGCAAACGCAGCGCGCAATGAGTTTTATGCAAGAAGCATTGGCTGGCAGTGGTGAAAGGGGTGGATTACTAAAAGCCTTTGATTCGGCAGGTGGTGGTCAGGGAGTTGGAAAAATAAATATTAATAGTATTCAAGAATTTTTAAAAGACAGTACCGAATTGAGAGCACGTTTTCGGTATAGGCGAAGAGGAAATGGGAAGAATTAGCAGGGTCTTTGATGAATCGCTTAAGAAAACCCAAGACGGCTCAATGTTTATAAATACAATTGTTTTTGAGCAAAGAGCAAAGCAGTTACAACAGAACATACTTGAATCTAGTAAAAGTTTAGATGAATTAAATGAATTAAAAAAGCTATCTCCTTTAAGTGTAGATCAAAGAACAAGAGTATCAAATCTTGAAACCAATATTAAAGGTTGGGAGGATGAATTCAGAGCTTTGACAAACAACGCTGACCCAATTGGTTTTGATAAAAATGGAGTTAGAAGAGCAGCTAAGTTTAGAGTTGTACAATTAGACGATCAAACAGCAAGAATATTCTTACAGTCTCGGTCAAGTTAAAATGATGACGGATGTCATAGCATATCAAGATAACAAAATTGTGCAAAGATTGTTAAATTTGGGATATATAGGGGTAGGTTCTGAAGAATTATTGAAGAAGGAAGTTAGTTTCGCCGCAGGTCAAAGACTAGAAAAAGGAATTACTGGAATAACCATGCAGATTTCTGCTGGTCATGGTCAAGACTTGGTAGCTTCAGACGTGCAAGGATTAATTTTTCATAAAGAAATGTACAATCCACAAAATAATCCAACGCTAAGAGACGAATTAAGGAAACAGGTGAGAGGTCTGGAGGGAGAACTTAATGATCTTAAAAGGGGGAAAATTTCTTCCAGAATGAGAGAAAAAATCACAAGAGGGGTCAATACCGATGTCAGTAATTGGAAAAATCTTCGTTTTAAGAGCAGACTTAGCGCAGAAAGATATAGAAAAGACGCCATCAAACTTCAACAAAAACTACTTATGGGTGAGGTAAAAATACAAGATATTCCAGACCTAATGAATACCGCAGCAAACATGCTCAAGAAGGATGTTTTCGACACCGACAGACAGATAGATATTATTACGAAGAAGCGGATACGCCCGAAATGCTTTTCTTGACTTACCCATACTGCCCTTCTCTCAAAGAAATAGCATAGACACAGAAGAGAGGGTATCGAATGCCGCCGGTAAGATATTTTTGGGAGATTCTATTGAAGATACGCAAAAAGTATCTGCCAAATTAATTAATGGAGAAAATGTTAATTTAGAATTATTTAAGTTTAGATTAGATAAACATAAATTTTTGGTCACTGGTTCCGCAAGCAATAGACTGTTTGAAGCATGGGGCGGTTTTGACTTAGACGATAAAGTAATATCAGACCTATCGTTTATTACAGATACTTCAGGGGCAAGAAGGCTTACCTCTTTTGTTTGGCGTCAGCCAACTGGCCCGCAGGAATTCGCATTAATGTTTCCGCATTTAGACGAGGGTACTCTCGAGAGATTATTGGGATCTCACACATTGTTTGGAGAAAGGTTTCAACAATTATCTGCTGCGGTTAGTCACTCAGTCAGTGAAAAAAAGTTTGGTAGAATACCAACCGCTTCAAGCCAAATGACCGCAGTAGAGCTCAATAAACTGACTCAAGAAGAAAAGATTCTCAAATATGTTTCATTAATGGCCAGTGGCAATAAACAAGAGGCCAAAAGATACATAGAAGGAATGGATCAAAAGGCTCCTGAATTTTTTGAAAAAGTAGAAAAAGCTATTTTTAGAATTACTGATGTTGGGAATAAAACCTCAGAAGGTGTTGTAATGGGTCTTCAATATGGAGACGAACTAGAGGGAACAAATATCGGAATTAAAGATATTTTAAGACATTTACATGGATCTGATACAGTTGAAGAATTTGATAATAGATTTATAACAATGCAAAGGCTACCTGATAAAATCCTGCAGAAAGTTAATGAAAATGTTTCAGGTAGGTTTGGAACCATCTTGCACATGACGGCGGAAGAAGCTAGCCAGATTGGATATGGAGCTCAATATAGGCAGAGTGAATTTTTAAAAATGTTTGATACAAAAGCATCTCTTATAGAAGATGATTTTATTGTTAGATCAATGTCTGATTTAATTGATGAAAATCAAAATGTTTTTGGTGGTAAGGCAGAAGATGTTTTACTTGATATAAAAAATACTACAATTGCAAAAATGAAAAAAGGTCCAACTGGAGCACCACTAAGAAGACTCGGAAACACAGAGACGGTGTATAGATTTGCTGGTGAAATTTTAGGTGATGAAACTGGAAAATATAGTAAAGATTTACAGTTGAGGGTTGAACAGATTATAAACCAAGCTCTTAATCAGCAACAATACCAGGCATTGGCGGCTAATGATACTCTGGGAATTTACGTAAACAAATTGGGCCTAGCTACATCCATCGATTCGCAGCGTGATGAAGGATTAACTTCAATATTTAAGAGAATAGAAGAACTTAAAAAAGCGGGCGGACCTCCGATCCCTAAAGGCGCCAACATTGAGGATATCCAAACCGCGTTAACAGAGTTAAAAGCAAAAAGTATTTTAATATATACTCCTGAATCTGCGGTTGACGCAGCCTTGGCTCGGAGGTGGGACAACTCTTAAGTCTGTTGGGAATATCACAGATCTGTACAATGCATCCCGAGTTTATTTCGGTACTGCTAGCAATGGTGTCAATGACGCCATTATACAAAAAGCGATTCACGAAGGGATAAAAGATTTAAGAATCGCAAAAGTTCCTGACCCCGAAAAAGACGCCGCGTTAATAGCCGATGCCGTAGATGCATTCAGGCAATTGGGCTATGGTGAAGAACGAATTGAGTGGATGTTTGCCGAAGGGCAAAGGGCTAATCCAATAGAAGAACTTATAGGCGAGCTTTTGAAGAGCGAAGATATTAATTTAAAAAATAAAGCTCTTCAATTTACAGACATCGCTGCAGATAATGTTGGTGCAGTTGCGGTTCGAAGATCGGCTAGAACTATGGGTGAAATATTGTACTATCAACATCTATTGGGGGTAGATCCGAAATTGCATGTCGGCCTTGATGTCTTTGCGGCTAACTTAAAATTAGCTATAGGCGCAAGCCCAGATTCTTCTGATGTTTATTCGATTGCAGAGGAGCTTTTGAAAGGAGTTGGTATAGGCGCCAAGAGGGGCCGGTGGATTTGTTCGAGGGCAAGAGTTCCTGACCCCGAAAATGACAAGCGACGCTGGAAAAAAATTTGTTAACAATATATCAGAAATTCAACAACTCATAGAGAATGTTGATTCTGCCGCAATAAGCGAATCTGGTAGCACTTTTAAACCCTTAAAAGAACTAAAAACAAAGTTAATACAAAGTCTTGGTCTAGATGAACAAGAGAGCGTGTTGGGTCTTGTCGCAGAGTTGAAAGATATTGCAAACACAATACGAGGTTTAACGACCACAAAAACAAGTCTGGAAATGGTGAAGAAGCAAATGGAAACGAAACTTGCATTGGGTATTCCTGCAACACTACAAACTAAGGAAATGTCTGAATTTTTAGACAATATTACCAGCTTGTCCAATGTTGAAAAATTAACCGATTTAGAAGAGATCGAGCGTGCAAGATTTCTTATTTCAAAAATAGCAGATAAAGATAGTCTGGCATCATATAAAGAGGCAGACAGAGAATCTATTCGAGCTTTGAAAGAACTATTTGATGATATGAACATTCCGGACAGTTTTGATGGTCCAGGATCTTCTGTTCGTATAGGCAAGGATGAAATAGAAAAATACGTGGCTCGAGCTCAATATGCCGCGAATGAAGGATCGACTAAATTTCAAACAGAAATTCTAGAATACCTCAATCGTGTGTCTCAATCTGACTCTGCAGCTCAAGACATGGTTGGTAGATTAAAAATACTTTACAAAGAAGTGGAATTAGGTTCAATGGAAACGGGTAAAACCCTGCAATCTAGAGCTAAAAGATCTTTGGCTAGAATAATAGATGATCTATTTAATCCGATATTGGGTTCAGGCGTCAAAGATATCAAAGATATAAAGTATACATACGCTGATGGAACGTCTTATCATTTAGCGGATCTTTATTCTTATGCAAGATCTGACGTGACTCTTAGGACCATGCAAAATCCTATTATAGAAAAAAATTTAGAAGAAACCATGGAATACATGGGCAAGCTTACTGGATTAGATTTTGGAACATTAAATGCTTTTGACCAAGAAACATTGGGGAAAATTGGTTATAATTCAGCTATAAGGCATGTAAAAGCAGAAACAGGGAGATTGATAGGTGTACCGGAAATATTTAACGAAGCAGATGAATTATTTATGGCAAGGAGCAAAGCGTTTCAAATGGCCTTTAATCAACCTGGACTGCGACCACCAAGACAAGCGCCAGTAATTATTTTTAGCGAGCTAGCAGCAAAACAAGCTGGCATCGAAACCGGACCTGCTATTGATGCAGATTTCTTGAACGATTTTATGACTATAGCGACAAGCAAAGGAGAAGAAGAAGCGGAAAAACTCGTACGTGATTCTTATCTAAGAAGGCTTGAAAGTTCTGGGATAAAACTACCAGAAGAAAAAGCGCAAAGAGCCGCTCAAGAATATATAGATACAATATCAAAGATGAAGCTTTTAAGAATAGCGCAAGAAGATAAACGAACTGGCGGCATGCTGGGTGTAGAGCTTTCTGGGGTAGCAGAATCGGGAGAAGAGCTTTCTGCACAGGCTCCCACTATAGTAAAACCGAATTTTCAAGCTTTAGATGAAGCCGTCGCTGCGCAGATAAACGAACAACAATCTGCAGTTGATGACATACTAAGGAGAATAGCAGACATAGAAAACACAATAGCAGATTTATCAGAACAAAGTGTCAATACACAGGGGCGATTAGCTCGCCAATCCAGTAAATTTAGAACAGTTGGGCAGGTTTTTAAATCATTTTTAAATGACAATCCTCAAATAAACAATCTATTTAAGGGGGCAATGCGAAATAAGGGCAAGATATTAGCTGGAACAGCAGCTGCCGCTGGAATAGCTGTTTTTGCAATGAAGAAAAAAAATGATGTTACAGAACAGGGCGTAGCTGGACCCCCGCTTCTTCCGGGTGGAAGTCCATATGAGAATTTGCCTAGTGCAGCAGTGGGGTTGCCCGATCCCAATATTGTTGCTGGTGATCAAGGTACATCATATAACGTATCATTTAACGCTAGCCAGGAAGAAATAGATGAGTTTATGGCAAGGGCGGGATCCTTGTCAAACGGGCAGATACAGGGTACTATGCATGACACGCTGCCTAATCTTGGTCGCAATTCCTACGAAGATATAGCTGGATCGTTTTAAAATATATGAGTTTATTAAACGCTGACTACAATAAAAGATTAAAAGACGCTGCTAATGCTAGGCCAGATACAAGGCCCAGAGTTGGCAGGTCTGTAGAGCTGTCGGCCCAGGTAAGTCATACGCCTTCAGGTGGAAAACCCAGTGTAGTCCAAGAGGAAAAAAGACAACTTACACAAACCCAAAAGCCAGTCGCCGTCCCTTCGGATCCGATGAAGGGTTCATATGAGGGATATATGAGAAGTGCCCCAGCATATATACAGATGAATAATACTGGTTATGATAATCCCAAAAATCAACAAGCTAGACAATTAAAAAATATATCCGGCAGGAATGAAACGCATATTCAAAATATTAAATCATTATCAAATTCTTTTAACAAAAATAATAATTTTGGTATAATAAATAATTACTCAAAAGCGTTGAAAAAAAATACCTCTGGTGCAAGAATAGCCGAAATGAATAAAGTAGAAAGAATGTTTAAATAAATTATGTCTATGAATAAAGATTCTTTTAATTATATTAAAAGTACGTTTCCTACGAAACAACACATTATCGACTACATCAAAGAAATAGAAAAATTTAAAAGTGATTCGGCTATAGATGATCCAGTAACCGGAGCACCCGCTTATGCCAGTCTTGTTCGCCTCTTTTCAAAAGAGGGGTCAGAAGTACAAGCTTCCGCTGATACGCAAACATATGGAAATCAAAAACTTCCTTCCGCTAAAAAAATATTTATACCAGATAAAACAGACATCACTTGGATGGCCTTAAGAACAGAGTTAATAAAAAAATCTGTTTTAGCATTTAACTATCAAATAGAACAAGTATCTGATGTAAATATTAGAGATTATTTAAAAAAACATTTTGATGAAAAGTTACCAGATCCAAAGTCAAATATAGCACTTGACGATCCAGTTTTTGACACCGCCTGGAAAAAATATTATGAAAATGTAAATAGTGCCAATAGTCTATTTGGATCGCCGTACGATGGTGCACAAGCGGTTATTCTTGCTTTTGCAGACGCAGTTGTGTTAAGGCTAAATACTTTTGATGTCAACGCTACTGAGCCGCCTAAAAAAGCAACTCCAGTTTCCAACGACCCGACTAGTACAGCTACAGGTTCGCAAAGCGGCACGACAAATACAGATATAGCACCTAGTGCGGAAAGATTAGAGGCATTAGCTACTTTTTTGGTAAATGCCGAAATGATTGGTCCTGGCTTAGATCCGGTTGCTACACTTATATTAAACGTGACGGAAAGAAATTCCTTACCCATGAGCTATCGAGAAAAGCTCGCCGATCAGAATCGGTACAACATATAAGTTATTTAGAAATACACTTGCTCCAGAATATGGTAAAATACAAAGTCTTTTAAAAGATGAAAAACTATCTAAGTCTCTTTTTGATAAAATGGATAATTCTGGAATCTTTGATTTACTTATTTACGTTGACGCTATCAGGGCTTACGGAAGAAGAAGATTTCAAAACGTCAATAGGGTAAGGGGGAGTGCAGCGTCAGCCAGTGTTCTAGACGGAGCAAGAGATACCGGATGGTTAACTGCTTTAAGTAAAGCTCTTGCAACTTTAACTAGAGATCCAATTTTATTAGCAACTTTATACCAATATTTTCCGGACCTTACTTTATTTTTCCTAAACAGTTTAGCTTTAACTGCCGACTATTCTAACGATGGAAAAGGAGGTGGATCGGAAGATAGATTGAATGATCCACAGGAAATTTTTAACGACCTGCTAACTGCATTTGGTCAAGTTAATGGTCAAAATATTTTTGAAGGTGCGTGGGATCTTATTAACACTGGTCAAAGAATACAAAAAGCTTTATCAGAATTTCCATTTAGACAAAATATATCGCCAGCAGTTCCAGATATATTTCATCTTCGTATGGGTGCGGCTAACTTTTACGTACCTCCAATTAATATAGATGTTCAAACTCAGTTTAAAGTTTCTAGTATGGGAGAAGGCGCACTAAGACAAAAAAACACACCCAAATTTAACGCTGGCTATAAACATACGACTATAACAATGCAATTGTTTTTTCCAAACTACGAAGAAATTTGGGGAATTTCCATAGACGAAGCTTCAAAAATAAGACTTAAAGATAATTATACCATAGACTTTAGTGGCGCTGGAGACAGCGATGCAAAGATTGATAAATTTCTTTCTTCGCTTAGAGGATTAGTTGCAGCCTTTAAGTACGCGCCATTTTTGCCAATAAGAAATCAATATCTTAATTCTGTTTATGGAATCACTGCGGTCGCTCTGCACGGCATGACTATATCAACAATACCAAACTATCCGTTTGCTCTTGTTGTTAATCTAGAGCTTTACAATTTTAATCATAAGCCGTTCTTGCCAATGATAAATGACTTTAATCAAGCTGTTAATTGGGGTAAATTTAGGCAATATATGGGCAAAGCCGCTGGCGCTCTACATAATTATATAAATGAAGAGTTCTTAATGGTTCAAGGGAATGATGGTGTTAGCGATCCAATTGCAAAGGCCTTGAATAAGGCTTGGACCTCAAATAAAGACGGTGAAACTAATTCAACAGATCAAATGTTGGGATATAAGAATGAGGTATTTACGACAAATGTTATTAGGGAATGGACTAACGGAAGCAATATATCTTTTTATGTTCCACAAGAAACACAAACAAAAATATTTACTCCAGATTTATATGGATTTAGAAGTCCAGAAGAAGAACTTTTAGATGATGTATCTAGATCAACGTGGGCTGGCTTTCTTGCAAAGTTTGGTATTGACGTTAATGAATCAGCAGGATATGGAAGGTCACTAGATTCTGTTATAACAACTTCAATCGGAAATATTATCGAATATACTGTTAGGCAAAAAATACTAGATAGTATTGACATACTGACGGCTGGATTGTCGGCTCAAGACTTTCAGCAAAAAGCCTATGCTTTTCTTATAGAAAGTTTTATAAAACAAAATTCATCTTTAGATTTTGATAGAAAAAACTTTTTAAGAAACTTTTTTGACGATTCAAATGCGTATGTAGAAACATTTCCTCCTTATAAATATGGATCAATAATTTTTACAAATCAAACCCTCCTGCAAATTAAATTATTCTTTAGAAATAAAGCGTTAAATATAAATGCGTATTTAGACTTTTTGGTAGATGAACAACTTCAAAAAAGACAAAGAAATGTTGGGAAAAATTGGACAGACAAAGAAAAAGAAGAGGAAAGAAAAATTATTAAAGAACAATTTGCTGATTCGTATAGCGCCTTAGTCTATGAAAGATTCTTTAGGGCTGGCCCAATTAGGGAGTTAATGGAAGCCGCCAGACAAAGAGCTGGTAGTTTTCACTTAAGGGAGTGGGAAGTTCCGATGATTAGAGTTGATATAGATCCATCTTCTGCTATCGTAACCGATGTGGGGGTTTCTATGAGTAACAATATTGTTCCGTTACAAGTGCAAATGCATGAAGAGCCGACCTATCAACATATAGGTGGTGGAGATAATTATATATCAATATCAATGAAGGTATTTGGGGAGAAGGAGCTAATAAAACTTAGGAAAATATTTGATCATATAAATGGTTTAGCTCGATTAGAGCACGCTGCTGGCGTTATGGGATTTATGGGTATTAAAAATATTATTACTGCACTTTCTGGAATTAAGTACGTTCTTCCGCTTTCGTTCAATGTTTCAACGATACCAAACCATCCACACGTCTATAGCGTTACCTTAAGGTTAGTAGACTTTGATATATTCCAACAGAAGAGAGAAAAATTGTCTTCTGATCAGCAGAGAAAACTAGTTGAAGAATTCGGAACAAAGAAAAATCCGTTTCTGCGAATTAAACAACTATGGGGAGCATTTAATGCCTACCCAGATTTTCCACTTGAGCTTAGAAATAAGACCGGAGAAGTAGTCGGTTGTTTGGATCCAGATTTTTATTTTAGATCTTTTGAGATGATGGATAAAGATGTCGTTAACAGTATATCTTTAAATAAGGGTAAGCTAGCAAATCTAGATATAGAAACAATAGACTTAAATGGTAAATTAAATGTTGTTTCACCCTACGGCGGCATACAGTATACTAACGAAAGTGTAGTGAACAAATTTAAAGAATTTATAAACAACAATGATCTAAAAGGTTTAAAAAATTATGCAAAGATGACACTAAATCTTAGTGCGTCTAGGGTAGCTTCTTTTATTGTAGCTGCAATAAAAAACGAATCCAATAATAGCAGAGAAAGATTTTTGTTAGATTATGTTGACACTTTAGACGAAAATGATTTTCCTCAAACTTCAGTAGCCGATCAAAGTTTTAAAATAGTTTCTGGTGAATTAAAATTAGGCGATCTTAGATCAAGAGATCCGCAAGCATTAGCCCAATTAGAAAGCTTTTTAAAGGGCGAAGACGATAAGTCGGAAGAGGATAAGTATGTTAGCTTTGATCCAGACGAGCTCCCTGCACATGCGATGATTCATACTTTTGCGGCCGTAGAAAATCCAAATGATTCAAAAATTCCATCAATTCTACAAACTGCTGACGGATATCAATTTGGCTATATAGATAAACTTAATGGCAGATTTTATTTAACAATAGATGATCAGGCAGTTAAAAAAGACGCGTCAATAAATTATATAGGTGTTACAGATATACAAACTCCAGATCGAGGAACAACTAAGAGCTTGACTGGCGTTCCAGGAGCCACCGCACTTTCTCAATATCAGTATGCGTTCTCTTCTGGCGATACTTCAAAACCAGAAACAATGTCCAACAAACAAAATGCAAAGTCGACTAGTGAACACTGGGAAAAAATGATGGTTGACACTTCATATAGAGATATTTCCGGAAGAATGGTTAGAGCATTTCCAACATACATGTTGTGGCTTATTTCGGAAAGAACATTTGCTGGAGCAAAATTATTTGATAATTTTTATGGATTACAGTCAATTATTGATTTTTCAATCGTTGCTTCCGAAGATATTCTTGGTGACACTTTAGTATTTAGGGTTTCTAATATGTACTCAAAGTTATCAACAAAAGAAATGACAGCTATCTTTAGTGGAGCTATGGGGGAAACAGATTCAAAACCCGGTATAGATAAATTGTCTTTGACGGATGGAATGGAACAGATTATAGATAGAACTCTTAATACAGCTAGAAATATGTTGGGCCATATGGAATCTCAATATATAGTTGATATTGAGAACATAAGATTAAAGCCCGGAGTCAGGGTGCATCTTAGGGCTGGATACGGTTCAAATCCAAATTCTCTACAAACAATTTTTAATGGTGTAATAACAGAGGTAGAGCTGGGGGAGGTAGTTACCGTTACATGTCAATCTGATGCTATAGAATTAAGTCCGATTGTCAATTCAGTAGATAAAAAGGGTAGTAGCGGAAAAATTGATGGTGGATTGAATACTGGCTTGTATCTATCTGAACCAAGAGATCTTATGGTCAGATTATTATCGATGGGTAGTTCAAGAGTAAGAGAGGCTTTTGCATATGCGACTCGTGGCATGATTTTTTCTGAAAATAAATTTCGGTATTAAACATTTTGGGATGATACCCTACGCTCCCCTTAATGAAATTGAGGCAAATAGAAATCAAGGAATGCGAAACTCAATTAGTGATACATTTATTGCAATTGGTTCTTCTGGGGGGGATGGACCCATAAGCTCTGCGGCTGGTATGACCGGCGCCGGTGCATCTCAGGTATTGGGAGCTTTAAATCCTTTTGGAAACAACGCAAATCAAACAGGTATTTCAATAGGTGGAAATGTTAGACTTCCCGTAATGGGATATATGAGAACAATGTGGGCAAATTTTGCGGTACAAAGAGATCTTGAAATATTTAAAAGAAATATTTATCCAGGTAACGGCACTGGAATAGCGCAATTTCTTGGTGGCGATCTTGGTGATGGTTGGACAAATGCCGCAACGCTAACACCAGAAGATAATCCAAATCCAAGATTACATTATTTAGATAGGTTAACTGATGCGTCATGGAATGATGTTTTAAGAAGATATAACGATGGAGAAAGCGCTGCTGCTGCAGCAATAGAAATTGCCAATACGGGGAAAGAATCAAGATCTAGCGGGGGTTTGGCATCTGCGCTTCTTAGTGGTTCACTGTTAGCTGCAGGGGCGGGGTTGGCTTTCGGAACTGGCGGATTGGCGCTACCGGTTATAGGTACAGTCACCGGAGTTTTCGGTGGAGCGACACTGCTGGGCTCGCTGTCTGGCAGAGGGGGAGCTAATATATTTCAAACACTTGGTTTAATAAGCACCCTCGACGACGACATGCCTGGGTTTGATGAAGTTTCTTTTAGGGCTCAAACATATATGAAAACAGTTTGGGATATGTTCCAACTTTGTGCTCGATTACTTCCTAATTATATTTGCGCTATAAGACCATTTGAAGATAGATCTACTGTATTTTATGGAAAACCACATTGGTTGTATACTTCCGGAGTAGTTCCAGTGACTACTGGATTTCCATCAGAAAAGAAAGCCGTTGAACTTGGTATAAAAACTCCTTCTTACAGAAGCCCAGACGCAGAATTAATGGATCTTTTAAATAAAATTAATCAAGCATCAAATCCAACTGCAGATTACGAAGCATTTAAAACCATTCAAAGTCCGCTTCTTAGTCTTGAGCAAATAGCAAAAGACCAATCTACCGCTACAGACGTCTATGCTCCAGCCGGTGTTTTGAATGGTAGAGTTATTAATTTGGCGGATCCAAAAAGATTAAAATACTTAGATTCAGAAAACAATAAAGTTGTTTCTGAAATACCAGCCAATAAAGGTTATGCGACAGTTGGCTTTCACTTACCTATAACTTCTGACAAAAGTTTAATACAAGTTCCTGTTAAAAATATGGAGTCGGTTCACAAAGAAATAGCGCAAATGCCGCTTAGATATTCTTTTCCGTATTTTACCGATAGAGTTTCTGGTGCCGTTCTGTTGGACTATCCGTTCTATGCTCTTTCTCATTCAAGAAATATAGAAAATGCTACTGTACATAAAGGTGATAGAGAATATGAAAAATTCCTGCAAGATGAAACGTATAAAAGGCTTCTTGCATATGAAGCATCGTTGGTTCAAACAACTCCTTTAACAGAAGGTTTCGATGATTCTGATAATAAAAACGAATTTTCAATTAAACTAGATGCTATCTCTTTTACTAATTCAGTTGGTAAAGATACACTATTCAATTCTGAAAATTCAATATTTGATTTAGTAAAGTCCAATAAAGTATCTGCTGAGCTAAATCATGTTCGTATGCCACTACCTTCGTTCAAGGGTGAATTAAGCAATGTATCTCAAAAACTAGAAGGTTCATGGGAATACGAATATATTAATCAAACAAAAATTACGCCAAATTCGGGTTCGGCTTTTAGCTATAGGGCATGGGGATGTCCAGAAACGGCAATAGATGAGCAATTTTATATTGCTATGAGATGGCCATACGATATTACAGATGGCGACAAAGATGATGAATTATTTAAAAAGTTTAAAGAAAAATATTTTAAAGACAGAAAAGATAACGAATTTTATGGTAAACCATCTGATTATAAACAAAGAAAAGTTTTAATCTATAGTTCAACAACAAGAACGGCTGTTGTTTGTAGGCCGGCATTTTTTATGTGGGGGAAAAACGATGAAGTCGACATAAATTCTGTCCGGATCTGTCACTGTAGATGCGATTGTTTCTCCTGATGCGGCATACTATCTTGGCATGATGCACTTAAGCAAGATTGAGCAAAGCTACGAGTTTTTCGCCAACTCGGCTAATATGGGGCCAGCTGCAACCGCCGTTGCTAAAGCAGGATTGGCGCCCTATCCAGTTCCAAGAGAGTGTTATTTTACTTTTGTTAACGATGATATTCCCCTAGGAGTTGTAACAACACTTTATAATCCAGCTCATGAATTTGAGCTTACAGAAGAGGCAAAAGCGGCATTTGGTGAAAATGCGAATTACGTTGTTGGTTTTGGTCGCTTTGACGCAACAAAGGCTAACAATGTTTTGACGGCGGAGTTGACTGGACTTGGATTTAAAACCGCAGATAGATTTGAAGCTGAAGCTGAAGCTGAAGTGTATTTGGCAAAGGGTCCACAAATAAGAGGTAGCTGGAATAAGATGCTTAAAGAGTTGAGACCAGTCGGTGGAATCAATATGTTAACCGATGGAGATTTTGCGCTAGCCGCCGCAAGAGGCGCTAACGTCCTTCCATCTGCGGCGGGAAGTGATGGTTATTTTGATTTGGTTTTGGCCGCAAAATATAACAATTTATCTAGAGACGAACTTTGGAAAATATTAGATGGAGAATTAGCCAGAACTGGAGATGAAAAAACAGCTAGTGGCAGAAAGCGATTTGCCGCCGTATATGATCCATTAGACGAAACCGCCAGAGAAGCACGAGCATATTATAATGAAGGAGCTAGCGCACAAGTTGCGGTAATAGCTGGAGATGGAAGAACTGATAACGAAGCAAGTGATGTTTGGGATCAATTTAGATTTGGATATCATAATTACGAATCTGTTAAAAAAATATTCTTTGATGCATTTGGGCTTGACCCAGATGATGATACCCCAATACCAGCTGAAATTGTAAAAATAATAAAAAACCCCAGCGCCAGCACTGAGATTATTAAGCAATACAAAGCCACAAAGGATGGGGCTATTGATGAGTTTAGTCTTCTTTTGGGAAACGATTTTATTTCTCAAAAACCAAACACTATTAGATTTACTGACCCCGATGCTCCGCCACCCCTAAAGCAGGGAGAAACATTAGTCAAAGATGCGATAGAATACGCTAGAAAAAATCTTATAGACGCCCCGCTAAGTCAAGGTGGTTTAGTAAATTATCTCAATACATTAATAACTTCAAAATATAAAAATCTTGGAAAGTTTTTTCAAAACGCCAGTAATGTTAGTTTAATTATTGGTCAAACATTGGGTGGTGGATTGGTTAAAGTTTCTGATATTTTTAAGAAAACAAAAAATGAAACGCTAAGTGCAAAACAAGTATTTCTTCTTATCGTGGGATTATTTAGACAAGCGATGTGGCAGGATGCTTATGCAAGAGCTTGGTTGGTTTTAAAGCCATCTAGAAAAATAGGTATTGGCTTTGGTTCGTGGGGAGACGAATGGGATTTTCACGCAGTAAACAAAATATTTGCCGCATTTATAGATCCTAATCAAAACTATTCTTCTGATAAAAAGAGATTTTTAAAACTACTAGCAGACAATAAGGGAGAGGGAAATAGTGCAACAAACTTTGTTGGAGTTTTAGGTCATAATATTGACAGTTTTTGGGATTCAAATATAGGACCCCTGTTTACCGCATTAAGTGATGGCTTAAGTGGATTAATGAACATGTTTAGAATATCTATGATGCAGATGGGATACCAGTTGTCAGAAATAGATAACTTTTCAAAACAGGCAAACATTTTGAATAAAGCTTTAAATGATTCAATTTATTATTCCATGGGAAGAGCAGGCTCAATCCTTAGAGCTGTTGATAATCCATTCACAAGAGAGTATGGAGAACCAGTTGTGGAGGTTAGAGAACCATTTCAGAGAATGCATGCGCTCAGTTCTTTTTCTACTATATTAAATAATAATATTAAAGAAACAACAACCAATGTTGCAACATCGGTAACTGCAGTTTCTGATGGAAAATATCCAGTAACAGTTGCCCTGGATAAAAGTATTCCATCTGAAAGACAGATGGAAAAAACTGTTGAAACAGGTCTATATTTTGATAACCTATTTGGTTCTGGATTAACTGGACTAATACATCCAATCGTTAATCCAATTGAGTTTTCTAGAAGTGCTATTAAAACTTCACAGGGCGCACCTGACGAATTGATGGCAAGACGTGTAGCTTTAGCGCACTTAAGAGAGTCTCTAAAAGATCTATATTCTGGTGAGTTAATTGTTTTGGGAAGTCCAGACATAAGACCGCATGATCTTGTTTATTTAGCGGATGTTTATGAAAGAATATATGGTATATTTGAAGTAGAGCAAGTGGTTCATCATTTTACTCCGAATATGGGATTCGTTACTTCCATAACTCCAAATGCTCTTGTTTCCGTAAATGATCCAGCTAGATGGTTTATGTCTTCCTGGATGCATTCATGGTTTTCTATTCAAAATATTAGAAATGATACTCGATCAATATTGAACTCCGTTCAAGCTGGTAGCACTGGGATTCTTTCTAACGGCAACATTTCTGTTGATGGATTAGCTCAATCAATTAGAGCTCAAATGTTGGGCGGTGTTCAGTTTACACATGGTTCGGCTGCTCTCACAAAAGATATTATGGCTAATTTTACTGCGGAAGGATTGTTCGATGCAAGGAGCCAAGTAGAGCAGCAGTTGAAAGCAAACGCTAATGCGCAAGTAAGCTTGAGCGGCATTGCTGCAATGTATGCAGCGACGACGCTTGGAACTGCCACTGTGGGATTCTTAGTTGGTGGTCCCGTTGGAGCAGGCATAACGACAGCAATAGGTACAGACCTTATGTGGAAGGGTTGGAAATGGGTCAGAGATAATGTTCTTGATCAACACGGTTGCTATATTTCCTACCTGAATAGAAATGGGCAACCGATGGACGCAGGGCTTGCGATTAATCAGGGAATGGTAGTTGGCAGATATCATACTAAGAGACTGCTACCGGGAATATTGGGTGTCCGCACTAAAGTTAGAACTGTGGATGGACATTCATTTATAAGATATGATGACATATTGAAAAATCTAGGTTGGAAAGAAAAACAAATAACAGATTTAGTTAGACATGTTAGCATGGAGAATGCGTTGGTAAATGCGGAAGTGTTAAAGTATTCTGGAACCGGTCCAGACAAAGCGGGGTTCAATCAATTCTTTAAAGTTTTGTGTAAATTAAATAAGGTAATTGATGGAGATGAAATTGAAGTAGTGGATTTATTGAGTCCTCAATCACCACCGTTTAAAGTTCGTTTAGAGGGAATTATCGCCTCAAAGATGGGAGTATTTGAGGGTTTTGTAAATACATCTACTTCCTCTAATCCAGTTCAGGGAGTTAATATAGACTCTCCGGGGGGAAGAGCATCTTTATTTGTTTACGAAAAATTATCGGAAACTCCTTTTGTTATTAGAATATCTCCCAATGATGCTTCAGCAGTTGCCATGTATACTGAGGATGATTTGCAGCCTGGTTCTAAGTTAAATACTTCTCGTAGTTATTTAAAGGGAAAATATTACGGAGATTCAGAAAAAGAAAAAGCTTTAGGTACTGTTTTCTACAGAATGATTGATACAGATATTCAAGATTTGGTCTTACGTATTAGGGGACTTTTTATTAATAATATTAATGCCACTGTAGAAATACTGAAAGCAAAATTTAAAGAAGAAATATTCAAAGAGTCTATTTTTAGTATAAAGTTTCAAGAAATATATTCATCTATTTTTAATTCTAAAACAAAAGAGTATTTTGAAATTACAGGATCGACTGATCCTCTTATTAATCTTAACAATAATAAAATCAATGTGTTTAATACATTTGTTCATTTTAAAATATTAGAAACACTTTATTCAAAAGCTTCAGAATGGCCTTATGTAGCTTGGGACGAGTACTATGATGATGGTATTGCAGCTACATTAAATTGGGAGCTTATTGGTAATAATCTGGCGCAAGTTTATACCGTTGATTTACTAAGAAGTAGACCGGCGGAAATAGGACTAGATGAACAAATACCTAATGCACAATATGTTTCACAAGGGACTTAAGTATGAGTGATGATTTTGGTTTAAACTTAGATGACTTCAATAATTCACAGTCATTTACTGAAAAACTAGCAGAAGGATATAATCCGGGCGGAAGTAGTAGTTTAACTACTTCGGCTTCAAAAGAAAAGTATGTTAATCAGACATTGACATCTAGAGATGTTGTAGATATGATGGCCGGTGGGGCGCTCACAAGAAATCCTGCAACTTTGATGGATTTAAATAATAGATTTGTTCAATCTTCCTTACATGGAATATTGGCTGCCGGAGCAAAATTTGAAGCTTTTACCGTTCCAAATCCAGACTATCAGGGCAACGCCGGAGAAGCAGAGACCTTAACGGGATCAGCGGCTTATATGAAAACCGTGTCTCAGTCTTTAGTTGGCACTGGACTCGCTCCATCAAGAACTTCAAACCCGCTTCTGCAAAAATTAATAGGAGATGCGGCTAATAATAAATCTGTTTCTTATGTTGGTGAATCTAATGGAACTATTTATAAACACAATCAGGTTTCTTATCAATTAAAACAAGAAAGTGCTCCATCACTTGGTGCTCGTCCAATCGCAATAGCCGATGAACTTTCTGCAGAAGAATCTTCAATATACCTAGAAAGAGGAAGAGAACTTAACAAAAGAATACCAGATACTGCTCTTACTGTGGGTTTTCAATTCGATATTCCAAATAATTTATCTTCTTATAAATTTTCTCAAACCAATTCCTATTTTCCAGATTCGTCTCAAACTTCAGAAATAACTAAGGACTTAATTGAAGCTAGCTCAAAAAGGGCCTATGTATGCGCCGCACTCATCGAATGCCTGCTGATGTTAACAGACCCAACAAGAGGAGTCCAAATAAAAGGTAAATTTGGATTAGCCAGAGCTATATTATCTGAAAGCGATGAAACAACAAGAAGCGCTGATTCATCTAAGGGCATAGATCCCAATAACACAAACGCAATATCTGATCATGTTTTTGGCAGAGCTTTTGACATAACTGCAATAGGTTCTTTTAGTAATTTTGATAAATCAAAAGAACACTACGTTGCGTCTTTAAACTATGTTCTTTCAAGATTAAATTTAATGCCCATGCAGCTAATACCTGATTTAATTGTTATGTCACCAGATGTGGCAAGAGACCTTGGTGTAATGGAGGGATTTGATAGTGAGAGCACCCCTTTAAAAACAACGTATCCAAATTTAAAATATGTTAACTTTGAATCTGCACCTGAGCACAAAGATAATATACACATAAGTTTTAGTCACAGTAGGGCTGGACAGTATATAGGTTCTCCGGGTTTTGAATCTGCAGCAAAGTCACAATCCTCGGATGACTCAGGCGTTTCTGTTAATACCGAAGAAGACATTAATGAAGCTAGAGAAAAATCAAAACAAAATTATAAATCAGCTAGCGCAAGCATTTCGTTGACTGAATTATTTATAATTTTATCACAAGAAGGTCCTTTTAGTGAAGAAGTGGCAGCTGTAATGTGCGCTCTTGCGGCAAGAGAGAGTGTCGGTAATCCCAGCTCCTTTAATGGCAAATGTGGTGAGAATGCAGATGGATATACTGGTGATTATTCAGTCGGAATGTTTCAATTTAATTTAATTTCTTTAATAAGTAAATCAAAAAACACTTCTGCTTCTATTCCAATATACTACGATGGAACAACGATCAATCCACAGATGGTATCCGCAGCGGAACTTGCGTATGTTCCTGGCAAAACAGCCGGATGGGACCCTAATGCGATAGCAAAGAAAATGATTGAGCTTCAAAATAATGGAAAAGCAGATACCGATGATAGGCTATGGTATCCAATCAATCAAGTGTGGATGCTAATGCAAAAATTTGGTAGAAATGATTTTAAAAATACAAACAAAATAACTCAGTCAAATGGATTTTACCATTGGGGCGATTACCCCATAAGCCGTGCTCTAAATAGATCAGATGTAGGTTTTATTTATCAAATAAGATTCCAAGACGCAGTAGATGTTTATCTAACAAGCGGAAAATCAATAGATAATCTTACGAGTTGGGTTAGAGATAATCTCCCTAAATTTAATCCTAAAACCACCAACTATATAGAACTTTGGATGAGTGGCGAAGTGTTTTACGATAAACCCAAAAATGGAACCCTTAAAGATGAGTCAAAGAGTAAGCCAATTACTTACGGTAATGTTTCCGCAGAGTCCTCCGCTGGAGCAGAAAATGATAATCAGGAGCAGACATTTAATAAGACCCAAGTTAAGAATGGCGCTGATTGGCTGAAGGCACACAAAACGCAGGGTTGGGTGAATACTTACAAGAAAGAGCTTAAGGGTAATTTCCAATGTGACAGATTTGCAAGAGTTTTATCAGCAATGTTGGGTCTTTTCGGAACTTCAGAAACAGATTTGAAAGATTTGGAATGGAATGAACAAAATTTTGGAGAAGTAATTAAACACACAGTGCCAACAAAAACGCTTCAGCAGTTTGAATCTGCTGGTGAACATTGGGAAAACATTAAGGGCGGTACGGAAAATACTCACTGGTTTGCTGCAGATTCCGAGAAGGGTAAAAATCCCCCAGTTGGATATCTTGTATTCTGGAGCGGAGGAGATGCGAACTATGGTCACGTAGGTGTATCTATAGGCGGTGGAGAATACGTAGATCAGCACAGTAGCGATGAAAGACCAAGTCCAAGGGCTATAACATTTAGCGGTTTTCCAGGTGATAAATATACGTACGTTGGATGTTCTAGCGTATGGGCCGTATAAGGAGGGTTGGACAATGAAATACTATCCAAAATTTGACGAAAGACTAAATGCACATCTGGACAGTCAACGCCTGCAACAGGCAAAGACGAGATTTGGAACTGTGATGTCATATGATAAAATTACTAATACAGCTATGGTTATTATGGATGACAAATTTGCAAATACTGCCCGGAAACATGTATCAGGCTATACCATGTCCATCAATTCAGGGTGTACAAATGGTAGCTCCAACTACCGGATCTCGATGCGTTATCGGTTTTAGGGATGATGCAGAAACATCTCCATATATAGTTAGCTTTATAGACGACGGTTCATCCATCGGTAAGTATGGACCGTCTACGTTTGTTGATACTGGAATACCGAAATTTATGGTGTAATTATGGCTGGAAAAATTACTTCAGATAAAAGCTATGAATCTTCTGTTGGAAAAACGATTACAGAAGCAGATGAAATCAACAGAAGAAAGACCTATTCGTCCAGAGAGGTTGGGCTTACTCATCCAGACAATCCTGGATTTTTAAGAATAACTGACGCTGGAGATATAGAGATTTTTGCTGCCCCGGGAGTTGGTATAGTGATAAATGGTTCAACTAGAACAGTATCCATTTTTGCTGATAATATTAAATTTAATTCTAAAGAGGATGGATTAAAATGGAATTCTAAAGAATTTAACAGTTCCGCTACGGTATTTACGGAGCCGGCTTTTACTCAAGCAAACAATAGAGATTTTAATCCGGGTTTTAAAAACGCTGATTATTATATAAATAATATAAGTCAATATGACCAAGAAGACACTCAATCCACGGTTACTATTCAGGGTGAATACGAATTTGTAACGGCTACAAACTTACTCCCATGGGAGGAAAATTTACAGTCAACTTTGGTTTCTAAAGATCAAAATTTTACTCAACAAGAATTGGATGAAGCTAGTTCTTTTTGGGAAGGGAATAAAGATCTAATAGGATCAGAAGCTTTTGGATTAGCAAAACAAGCGGCGTTAGATGGGCTTTTAAAATTAAAACAATTAGGATATACTATGGAACAAGCGAAAGCAAGATTGTTGAAGGATAAAAATGTCTGATTTTTATCTTGATTTAAGTGGTGATTTAGTTATTAATGGATCTGGAGATATAGCCATGGCTCAGGATTATGCCACAAAGGACATACAGCAGGTCTATATCAGGCTTATGACTGAACCTGGTGATTTTTTTATATACCCAGAATTGGGTGTTCAACTCTCAATACTTTACGGAATGCCCCAAACACCTCAAACTGGAGATCTCGGTAAGAGGCTTATAAGGGCAGCTCTAGAAAGAGAGGGAGTTTTTAAAAATAAACAAATTACTATTGAAGCAGTGCCAGTAAGCGCGGATTCTATACGATTTGATGTATATTTAGCGGGTACTAGTTACCAACCCGTGATTTTGTCTGTAACCCAAAATTTAGGAGCATAGTATGCCAATGATGAATATAAAAACAAAAGAACAAATGCTGATGGCATCGCTGGACGGACTTCAAAGGAACGCTGGAATAGCTTCTATTTCACCCGGTTCTATAGCAAGAGCCTTTGCGGAAGCAATACATTCAGAAATATATGATTTATATAATGCTTTAAAAATAAGTATTGAGCAGTCGAGTCTATCTACGGCAAATGGCCTCAATTTAGATATGATAGGAGCTTTATATAACGTTCCAAGAAGATCTGTTTCTTCTGAGCTTGTACCGGAAAGAACAACTGCAAACATAGAATTCTTTATAAATAAAACGCATAACACTGCAATTGTCATACCATCTGGGACCTTGGTTTTTAATGATGTAGGTAATTATTCGTCGACACAATATGTATACGAGCTTAATGGAGATGTGATTATTCCAAATGGAAATACCAGGGCTTACGGAGCAGTAAAAGCAAAATTTGCAGACAACAATATTACCGCTGCAAGAAATACTTTAACGCAGCACAATTTTATTCCCCCCGCTGGAGTAGTTGTTTTCTGCAATAATCCCAAAGAAGTATACAGTACCCTAAATTCAGAGTCTGATGATAATTATAGAAGAAGAATCGTTTCCGCGATCAGGGGTTCTAACACCGGAACCGCTGAATCAATACGCTTTGCCGCATTGGCGGTAAAGGGAGTAAAAGACGCAAAAATTAGAGAAGCCTCTTTTGGAATAGGTTCTTGTGATATAATAATAGTTCCCGAAACAAGATCTGGACTTGCAACAATGGCCGATTTAGTGATTGATCAAGTTAGATCAATTAAGCCCGTTGGTGTTAATCTTAATGTAAGAATCGCAGAAAGAAAACCGGTAGATATAAATATGTCTATCATTTTAAGAGAGGGTACAACAACTGATACAGCTAGGGCGGTTGAAAATCAGGCAAGAATATTTATTAATAGATACGTTAATAGTCTATCGATTGGAGATTCCATATCGGTAACAGAGATTGAACGTCAGGCAAGAAGTGCGTCAGAAATTATAGTGTCTGTTTCTGTCAAATCAATTAGAGTAGATAATCAAAATATTGCCAATAAAGATTACAGATTATCAGATGATAAATCATATATGACAGCTGGATCATTGGCGGTTTATTCTGTTATAATGGGTAGTAGTTCAAATTATTAAAGGATGATAAATGTCAGTACAATCTTATGTAGTTACAAAAAAACAAATAATCAAAGCAAAAAACATGACTCATGCCAGAATGTTGTCAGAAGGTTATAAAGATTTTCCTGGTCAAATTATTCACGAAGAAATAGATGTTACTCAAAATGACAATCTATCTGTTGAAGAAGATGAGATTACTTTTGTCGAACCCTCTTCGGAAGATGCTTCACTATTCCTAAGGTCAGAAAACAGACGCCTAGCAAAGTTGGCTGAAAAATATAAAAATGTTAAAAGTGAGGCGGTAGTTGCCGTTTATCAAGCAGCATTTGATGCGTTTTCTGTTTTTGAGTTACCAAAGATAAAAGCCCCAACCCTAAAGGGTAACAAGCAAACTAGCCCAGAAACAGCGGTTGCCGTTTTTGCGGATTGGCAAATGGGCAAGGTAACTGCAAATTATAATACAGAAGTGCTTGAAAAAAGAATAGAATTGTATACTGAGAGGTTATTGGAAATTACAGCGATGCAACGTCTGCATCACAACGTAGATAATTTACATGTTTGGCTTTTGGGCGATATAGTAGAGGGTGAGGAAATATTTGCGGGTCAAAGTCATCTTATTGATTCTGGCCTGTATAGACAGGTTGGAATTAACGGTCCTAGAATACTTTCAAAGTTTTTTATAACAGCTTTAGAAAATTTCAAAAGAGTGCATGTTATTGGAATTATTGGCAATCATGGAGCCGTGGGTGGAAAGTTAAAAAAATCTCATGATCCAGAAACTAATATGGATAGACTTTTGTACAAGATATTGGAATTAATTTTTGCCAAAGAAGATAGAATTACTTTTAACATTCCAGATGGAAGGGGGGAAAGAAACTGGTATGCAATAGACAATGTCGGTGATTACTCAAGTCTCCTCATACATGGGGATCAGTTACCGACACCAGCTCAATATTATGGATATTATAAAAAGGTAATGGGCTGGAAAGATGGGGCGATACCAGAACATTTTGACGATGTATTTATGGGTCATTATCATCAGCAGTTTAAAATGACAATTGGCAGCAGTATATTAAGAGTTTCTGGTTCTACAGAAAGTAGCAACACGTATGCTCAAGAGTATTTTTCTTCTCTGAGTAGGCCGTGTCAACACCTAATGTTTATTCATCCAGAGCACGGAGTTACCTCTGAATATAGCGTATGGCTAGATGCCGTATAGGGGTATAAATGAAAACTTATTTACTTAGTTTTGTTACTTCTGATTTTTCTAAAAATGGAAAAATTTGGAGTACGCAGGGTATTGACCTGTATGCAAATAAGTATTATACAAACTACTGCTATACAAGATCGCCATATGGTTTAAACTCTGTTAATGATTACACTTTTACTGGAACAGAAATTTTATCAGATGCAACCCCAACAATATCTGGAGCGGTCGAAGTTACAAATTATCGGAGAATTAGTAAACGATTCAAATATACTAGAATACTACCTATTTGATTCAGATTCTTTTCAGGGCGAAAGTGCTATTTTTAACCCCGATTCATCCTCTACCCCAATTTTTACTGCAGATTCTTTTGTTGCAAACAAATTAAGATTTGTTGATACTTCTTCTAGAATAGATATTAGAACCTTTAAAGGGGCATTTTCTTCTTCTTTGAATAGTATTGAAAATATTGTTTTTACCTTAAATATATATGAGTCAGATGCTCTAAATCGGACCCTACTTTCTTTCCTCAACCGCTCAATCGGACGCGCTGGCGTCCTTGCTTTTACTAAAAAATACAAAGAGATATGCTAAATTTGAAATAAAAATAGATACTGAAGTATTAGATCTTAGTGTATTGTCATTTATTCTTATTATTGAAGTTGCAATAGCAGATCCGGTAAATCCAGTTATTTCTCAGAGCGTAAAAAATATTTTAAAGAGATTTCCTTCTTGGATGGTTTTATATTCAGATGCGGTAAATCAGGCAACTCCGAACCTGTATGTTCCTAAAACAACAGCCGGAAAATTTATTAATGCGATTGTAGGAGAGCATCTAGATAAATTTGATAGAGAATTAGATATATTAAATATTAATTCTTTTATTAATAGAGCAGATACAAATCAAATAGCGTGGATTTATTCGTCCAATAATGTAAATGCCACTTTTCATAAAATACTAGCCAATGGTATTGAATTAGCAAGAATAGATAATATTTCGGATTTTCTTAACTCTAGAGAAACTGATTATGTTTTTTATCACAATCCAATAAACAGAGAGATACTTACTTTACAAAAATTTTATTTACTACAAGCAAAAAATGAAAACTTAGGCTTAACAAATCTTACACAACTGCCGGTTCAAATATTTAACTGGTTTGATGAACTTGGCTTAAGAGTTGGAATGAGCCGCCTTTACCTGGAGAACAATGTTTCTTTTAGAGAAAGAATATTAGATGCGTTTAAAAATCCAATAGGCGTTGACATTGAATCATTTAAGCGCACCCTCAGAAGAGAGCTGAATATTTGGAAAGCTTATGGAGTTAACCCTAGTTCAGAATATGCCGGCGCAACTCCAGAGATTTTGGAGATGTCTGATATAACTAGTTCTACTCCGTACTTTACCGCCGATGGTAATCAAACAGAATATTTTAAAAAATTAGTAGAAGAGCTTAATATTAGATATCCAAATAACTGGGGATATTTTGCTTTTGATAATGCATTATGGGATTACGCTGGATTAAACGATGATAGCGTTGGTAGATTGTCTGCACGATATTATGATTCTAATATCGAAATTCCTTATTACCAACCAGGTATAGGAGACCAGGATGATTTAGCTCTGTCAATACGACAAACCGATGCAACGCCCGTATATTTTGAAACATTTCTACTCGCCAAGGGTAAAAAATCTGCAGGACCTACCCCTGGCTACTTTCCGGTAAATGTTGATATTGAATATTACTCCGATTACACAATTAGGGAATATGATAACCCAGCGGCAACAGTAAATTATACTTTAGAATTTCATGCAACGCCTCACGCGATTTACGCAACTCCAACAGTATTTTATACCCCTTTAACAATCTATCCTAAAAATAATCAAATATCTGAACGGAACAGATATATCGGTACAAGACTGGAAGCCATATGGAATATTTGATACAGAGGGATTCACATCTAGTGATTTAGAAATAAAAGAAAAAAATACACTTAAAGCATATTATAATAAATTAAAAGATTTAAACAATCTCTTAAACAGTATTGAGATTAATAAGATGCATATTAATTATATAAACGATATTACTCTTAGATTAGGGTTGTGGAATGGAACCCAATATGCTACTCCACCACAATCTGATGATTTTATAATTAGATTTTCCCATAAACCCACTGACGCACTTTATTATGCCGCCCCCACGTCTTTCATATCTGCCACTCCAGGAATGAGCCAGTCAACATTTGTTCAGGCATTGTCTAAGCTGTGGTCATTAAAAACAAAAACAAAACAAACCAAAAAACAAACCAGAACTTTAAGAATTAATTCTGAAGAAGCGTCGCCCCCTGTAAGCTATTTCATAGATCAACAATCTATAGCAAATAATATTGTTTATCCACCTGGGGCAACTCCAGGCCTTATATGTATTGACAATGTTAAACCAGAAGGTTCGGCGATAGTCGGTTATAGTGCTGAATCCTCTTCGCTTTTGGGACATGGCGGAGTGACATATGATCCAATTTTGGGTTATGATGTCTATGTTCCGTCTTCTCCAAATATTCAAGTCAATACTGTTGGTGGATCAGTGACGGCCGATCAATATTTTTCAAAGATTCAATATCCGTATTCTTCAGTTCCAACATCAATTGCCCTTAATCTTTTTGATGGAGAAATTTATCCAAGAAAAGTTGTTAATTGGATACCCTTTGAAGCGTTGTCAACTCCAATAACTGGATATATTGACGAAAATGGATATGTCGGATACAGAAAACAAAGTGGTGAATTTGTTCCAAGTAAAAATTCAGATACAATTATTGTTCCAGAAATAATTAGAGAAACCTTTGGAATTTCTGGTTCCTCTAAGTTTAAATACTATTTTGAAAATATATCTATATTGGATCCAGCCGATGTTGATGTATTAATTTGGTCTGAGCAGGAAATAGTTAATCCATTTTTAAATAAAAACTATGTATTAAAATTTGATACGATTAATTCTATAATTAATGATGATTTTTATACTTCAAAAAAAATAGTATATCCAGCTAACTCTATAAAAGAAACATATGACTTAGCCAGAAATACTACTGTATTTAGCAATTTTATTGCGCGTGGTCGACTATATGATGAAAAAATGGAAGCCCGAATTAATACCGGATGGCTGCATATAGGCAAGGAAGAATATTACGCTTACGCAAAACCGCAAAAAGAAATATTCACAGGCAAACTAAAAGAGATAGCACTTTCTTCAGTGCCACAGGCTGGAGCACCTATACACATTAACGCTTACAGGCAGGGAGAATCGACTCCATATATTAATTATATAGAAACAGCTTTTGAGGACTTTGCAACACCAAGGCAGTTTGGTTTTTATAATAGAGAATTTATTAAACCTTCTTTTGATGATTCTTTTTATTTATCCTATTTTGATATATACGATGCGACTATTGTTGATAGCTTTACTGGTGAAACATTATTTGAGGATTTAACTTCAAGTTCGAATATTCTTTCAGTGGCGAGCTCAACTCCTGTATTTAATAAAAATCGTAATTATGAAATTACCTATAGAACAAAAAATTCTTATCATGTAGATAATGTATTAAACGACACATCGTATTATTCAAAAATAGTTTTTGATGCCACACCAAGTACTCCGCTGTTCTATGAGGTTACCTACGAAACGTCAAAGTACGAGCAAAGCACGCCGATTAATATCGGATTTGGCGAAACTTCTTCGCTTCTTCAAAAGGGTTATGTAATTGCTTCCGCAAAAGAATATCCATTTAAAACAGCGCGAATAAGAATATCTCCCCATAACGTAATGGATGACAAAAAGGATTTTATTATTATATCAATATCTTCTTTAGATATTAATGGAAACCCAAAATCAGATCAAGAATTTACTTTATCTAGCAATTATTTAACAATATATCCCTCTGTCGTAACAACAAACGCCGAAGGATATGCAATGACTAGGGCAACTTACTCAGCCGCCACGCCCGTTCAGGGAATGGTAACCGATGCTATAAGGGTTATGGGCTCAGGCGCAGGTAACTCTTCATTTGATAAATACTATACATACAAAATATATTCTAGCTACAGAGAAAATTATAGCATATCAATAGCAACAGATCCCTCAATTATTAAGGCAGATGGTATTTCTTCAATGTTTATTGATGGAATTGCTACAAAAAATAATCTTCCTAGCAAGAATGCGATTATTTATTGGAGAAAAGGAAGATCCCCGCACAATGCTCTTAAAACTCAGGTCTATTCTTCTTCAACTAATTTTTCTGATTATTCTGGAATAGTTACAACAGATAATAATGGCAGATTCTCCATAGGTCCCATTATTAGTCAGTCTAGATCTAACCCCGGATATTGGTACATTGTAGCGGAATCAGACTTTAAAACATCCTACTCCAGTGATGCTACGCCGGTTGCTGGCGATATAGCATATTGGTATGAGTCTTACGATAATATTGATTTAAATTACGTGTCAGACTTAAAAGTGGTTGATGTTATTAATTTTGATAAGACAGAATCTCTGGAAACATACTCAACTCCAAGGTTTATAACCAGTTACTATAATGAGCAACTAGTAACCTCCTCTGGGGCCACCCCAAGATGGACTCCACCAGCCTGGCTGCCAATTCCTAGATATGAACAATATCAGGCGGGTTTTTTGGGTTCAACTCCGTATTTTATATCTGAATATATTAATTTAAAAAAGGATAATTAAAAGATGTCTAAACCGCTCAATTCAGACTCTGATATTAAATTTAAAAAAACTAATAATCTGCCAGTTGATGATCAGTCTGTTGGTTTAGCGTGGTTTTCTTCTAAGCCAATTAGTCCAGCAAATAATCTGTCGATTACAGATTTATCTGGTTTTACTCCAGAAAATGCTTACGCCACAGAGATCAATTCTAATCCACTAGATTTAAAAAATAAATTAGTATTTGCAAACGAACTTGGCGTTCTTGAAGACGAGAACGCCAACACAATATTTGACTGTGAAGATGTCAGTATATCTGATTTGTTCTTGGATGAACAAACGTTAGATAAAAGATATGTGCATCGAGAAATAAAAAACGAAATGTTTGTGCACTCTTACTATGTATCGAGATATTACACAATGCTTCCAACAGATTCTTTTTTGATAGATAATTTAAATTCTTTTATAGAAGAAAATAAAATTCCAAAATCTATAAAAGTTATAGATGAAAACGGTCAAGAGTATGTAGATAAAAATAGTGGTATTAAAAAATACAGGATATTATTAGATCAGATTGATCACAGTGTATATGAAGAAAGATCAAATCGTCCATATAAAATTGTTGTACTATTTTCAGATCCTCATCCTAAAAATTTGCAGTTAGTTTACGATAAAGTTTACCTATCTTCCACTGAGTCGATTTCTTCGGTGGTACCACAGTATAAGGAAAATATAAATGTAGTTAATGTGTTTAATCAGATTGCAGAAGAGTCGATTGCTGTTGATAATTCAATGAGAAATAAAAAGATCTTTTCTAAAAAATCAATAACTTTTAAAAATAATATTATTAATAATAATTTTTCAACGGATGGTTTTGAAATAGTTGTACCCAGGAAAGCAATATCTGATAATAGAACATACGAAACATTTAATTGGAGATTGATAGCAAAAATATTTAGACAGGTAGACGTTTCTTCGGTAAATGGACAAGAAGAAATTGATTCAGAATTAAATATAAAACAAAAAGTTATTAATTGCGCGGTTTTGTGTACATCTTCTCAGCTTTCGGAAATGAAAACTTCTGGAAATTATGGGTCTGCAAATCCCTATATTTTCTACAGACTCCAACAGTCTCCATATAACTTGTCAAAGTATTCTTACGTTAATCCAAATAGCTCCGCCCCTACAAATGCAGCGGTGCATTGGCTAATGTCGATTGATGCAATTACCAATGAACAATTATCCTCTTTTGATATTTTAGCGTGGTCTCCAATATCACCAATTACCAGAGAACAAGGGCAAAAAGTAAAATACTTTGTTGAAAATACCCAAGGCACTATTGTTTTAGATTTGTCTCAATCTAGTGGGGCCGAAAACATTGATCCCTCTTTGACAATTTCAACTGACTCTTATCAACTTAATACATGGAGCTATAATACTAATAATGTTTTTTTGGATGAAAAAAAGAATAACGCCTGGCCAATAAATGCTTCAGTCTTTGAAGCTGTAACCATAAACTCAACAAACTATGATGTATATTCGCTGTTTGGAAGAAGCAACGTTGGTTCATTGGCTTTGGGAATTACGACAACTAAAACCGCAAAAGAATTTACTGGATCTTACTCTGAGTCAAATGTCGTATTAAAAAATTCTAGAGACAAACCAATTTTTGTTGGATATGGCTACACCAATGTGGCCGACGCACTGCTGAGGGGAAATGTATTGGCGACTACATGCACCATGCTTAAATACTGTAATGATGTTTATCAGCCATCTAGTATTTTTGATTTTGCAACGGCAAACTCGGCTTCGGCGTCGATTAACCAAACGCCATTTAATGCAACGGCATCTACTGAGCGGACCATTCAAACTTTTGTATAACGCAGTTTCTGTGGCTCTTACTTCTAGAATATTTTCCGCAAAGATAAAAGATTTAAGAGCATCGTGTTATTATCATGTTTCAAAATGGTCTAGCTCTTACGTTATCAATCAAAACGTTCTTTTGGATGATGAAAAAACAACAGAATATAATTTAATAAAAGATTCTGATGGTAAATTAAATTACGCCAAAAACATATCTGGATCAAATCAATCCATTCTTGAATTTTATAGAAAATCTATTTATGATTATTTAGCCGATCAGTATTCAATAGCGCTTCAGGAAATAGATACTTCAAATATTGAATTTTATATTGAAGTCACTAATCCAGATGTTATTATCTCAAATTCTAATAGAATTACAGAAACTGTACCCGAAATACCAACATCTTATAATTTATTCCGAGTAAATCAAGAATCCATAGGGTCGCCACTGCACGCATATACAAACGCTCCATCAGCTAGATTTTCTGTTCCGGGTGGTTTTGGCGCCTATGTTCTTAGACAAAGGGCATACAAGAGTTCTTTAGTAACACAGGATAACTTGTCGTTAAAAATCTCTTCAAGAAATATATATCAGTCTTATGGATTTAAATTTTCCATTTTTAATTCTTATGTTCAATCATCTGAATCTCCAATCATACTTAGCGCAGACTGGTCTACGGAAATAACAGCTACGTACAATGCGACGTTAACTAGAAAAGAATTTTGGGTTGTAAAACCAACATTGACTAGCACTGAGACTGAGAATGTGCTGGAGACGGCAGCTGTCTGGTCAAAGGACGAATTTACGGCACAAACTGATCTAAATCAGCAGACAGTGGCAAATCAAACAGAAGTGTACGCACTGGCTGATGATAGGCTTAATGGTGAATACAGATTAAAAACTGCAGAATCTTCTGGGTCTAGAAATCACTATATCTACACAAGGGATATAGATAACGGCAATGTTAATACCAATTATAAAAAGAATGGATCGCACATGTTGGCGGAATACATTGCCTATATACAGATAACCTTAAGAGAAGCAAAAGCATTAAATAACGATTTGCTAGAGTGTCCGTTGACCAGAAAGTATGATGCCAAAACAGAAGCCGCTGTATTAAAATTTCAACAAGTATATAAAGCTAGAGTAAAAGACGGAATCGTTGATAGCGAAACAAAATCTCTCTTTTCAAGAGAGGTTTGGAAAAAAATGTATCAAACACAACGACCCAGATATGATGAGGTAACGGAAAGGATTAAAACCAAAAAAGACAATAAAGATGCTCTTAAGTATATAGAACATGCCGCAACAGTTGCAGAAATATGGGAACTAATTAATGTAAAAAATTTAGATTTTCAAAAAATATCCTACACTGGAACCGAAGGTCCTACTCAAATAAATGACATTATATATATTGCTATTCCAGCATTTTATAGAAAACCGGCACTTCAAAAAGTGCAAATATTAAAGATGAAGATTGTTGTTGGAAAATTTAAAAACGCTAACAACTATAAAGGAATAAGCCTTAAAGAGGTAAGGGGCTACGCATACAACGTTGCATCTCAAACGGCAGATTATAATAAGTCTATATTGTTAAAGTCTGCAACGGCGGCTTCTACTGGAACAATTACGATAGATATTAACAAGCCACTTGCAGAGTGCGGCGTTGTATCAATTAAGCTTACTGGAAGTAAACTTGGCGGTAAGTTTGGGGCATATGCAGAAGGGTATAGTATTACAAGTATTAACTTTGATATTAAATATGAATTTCAAACTCAATTTGCAAAGGAAATTGAAGCCGCTAAATATAAAATAGTACAAACACATACTTATTCTAAAGAAGAATTTGGTTACGCAGATAAAACACAGGTTCTTCCAGCAGTTATTAAATATAAAATTTCTGGAAAAGTTGATAATATATCTGCAAATAGGGCAGAACAAATTGATTTGAGTGGAATTAAGTCCGTGAAATTTACCACAGAACCATTGTCTATAACATATCCAAATTTTTCCGGAAGTGCTACTTTAGATTTAAAAACTACAAAAATCGATTTTAGTTCTACCAATTACAAACCACCGTTTAGCGCCTTCGCAGACGCGAACGCTGGAGCAACGCCAAATTATAAAGATGAATCTATAACGATAGATCTTACATCTTCTAAAACTATTGAAGTAAATTCTTCTACTTTGTCTGTTTCTAATGTTTTATCTGCAACCAAAAATCCGGTTAATTCTAATTCGGTGGTTGTAAGTACCGCTGGAAATAAATTATTTTTTGAAACATCTTCTTTAAACTATCAAAATTCAAATATAATAAAAAGTTCTATTTCTGAAATAAATAATTATTGGTTGTTAAAAGCAGATGGGTCATTGATTCAAAAAAGCAAAAATTCAATTAGTGTCCTAGACGGACTGTTAATGTTATGTCAGCCCAGCACAGAGGCCGATAAAGTCGGGAAACCCTATGGAATCAGTCTCCAATCCTTTGTTAGTAATAATTCGGGAAATATAGAATTCAATATTGATTATGGGGCTTTTGTTCTTCAAAATCAAATAATAAACTTAAACAATGGTGGTTTATTGTATGGGTTTTATGATAGATTAAAAAAAGAATTTATAGGACAAACCCTATACTATGTTGACTATATTTCAAGGGGTCCAGAAAACATATATATTGCCGTACTCGCCATGGATGCAGATGGGAATGTTGGAGATTCTGATTTTCTTGGTGTTAAAAACACTGGAATAATAATTCCACCCATAGCTCCAGTGAAAATAGCGTGTCCGATTTATCATGTTTCATACATTCCATCCTCTAGAATATCTCTATCTTCCATTCCGCCAAATCTTTCACAGCTAGATCAATGGCCACTATATGTAACTTCTGGTTCATTTACAAAAGAGTTTTATATTGATCCAGAATATGGTTCAGTTAACTGGCTTCAAAACTATAATGGGAAAACCCTAAGAGCTACGTACTCAACTTTAGACGTATCAAATGTTTTATGGTCTCAAATATTGGGTAAACCTTATGTAGATGTATTAAATGAATATCCTATTTTTCTTTCGTCAAGAAAAATTCAACTATCTCAAATACCTATCGCCTCTTACATTGAACCATCTGCAAATAAAATTGGTATTTTAAAACAATATTTATTCATAGAAACAAGAAAATCAGACGCCGATGAATGGGAAGTTCTAGATTCTAAATTTATAAGAAATATTAATTGTGACACCGGAGTAATCGATCTTACAAAAGATCTGTCGCAAGATACAGATTTAATTAGAGTTTCTTACGCGGTAAAAGCAAGTGGTATTCCACTCAAACACGTTAACGGCAATCCAATTCCGCTTAATCCATTTTTAAATCAAGATTTAATTGAACCAGAAAAACCATTATATATTTACATTAAGCCTTCTAAGATAGAGGTTAAGGATATTAAAGCTATTAATTCCTCAAATAATCTAGTATATTCATGGAATCACATATCCGATTATGTATTTGATGGTGTCGTTCATTTTACGTACGATAATAATATTTTTAATCAATACGATAGCGTCAGCTATGATCCACTTGCAATTCAAATAGGGTTAATCCACGTGTTAAAAAATACACCACAATCAGGAATTGACCTAGTGGATTTAAGAGTTAAGGGTGGAGGTCTAAAATCTACTTATGATAAATCGGTTAATATAGAATCTTATGGTTCTCTAGATATTGAAAAAGTGCTTAAAGAAACAAAGGAAGCGGTTTCTTTCTGGGATGTTTATCCCCCTGATCAGCAAGCTTATCCTAAGGGTGGTTTTATAATTATTAAACTTCCAAAAGCGGTTTTGAATAATTTTGTCAATAAAGAAGATGTGTATTCTATAATTAGAAGAAATATAACAGCTGGTGTTGTCTTTAAGATACAAGACATGGATGGAAATGATTGGATTACGGTATAGATATATGATTAATTTTCTTCCGGATACTATAAAAACATTTTCTCAAGACTCACAAAGAACTGTTGGTTCTTTAATCAGGGATATTAGAGTTGATAAAGCTCAAGTGGCTGAGTTGGTTAAAAATCTTAGTAATTTTTCTTCTGGTCCGACTTTTGTTCCCACTTTGTCAATTTCTAGAGAGTTAATTAAATCAGAATTTTTTGTTGATGTTTTTAGGGATTTTGAATTAAGATTCTCTAGGTTTTTTGACGCATCAAATTCAATTAATACGGTAATTAATTCAATGACCGAAATCATGTTATCGCAAATAGCTAAGGCAGAAACGGCTTTGGCATATTATGAAAATTACGTTAACAATTATGAATTTTTATCTGGAAAAGATGATCTATATAATTTTTCATATATCGAAAATTTTGATAATAATTTAAATTCAAACGAATATGAAAGCCAAAAAGTACCCTACACAGATCGAGGTGGGCTTTTGTTCTCCAGCAATGGGGATGGATTTGTAGATCCCGTATCGTCAACATTCAAAATAGGTTCAGGAATTCATCCAATAAATGTATTAAATAATATTAAAGAAATAAAAACATTTTCTAATTATAAACAATATGTTTCTTCCGAAGGAAATTTAAATTCACTATTTAATGAAGACGAATCTGATACCTGGAGTGTTTCGATAAAATCTCCAGTAGTTATAACCTCTACGATTAGTGAAATTTCTAAATATATAGATTATGATTATTCATATATAGTTGGAGCAAAAACTTTAATGGAAATTTCTTTCATAAAAGAAGTAGAAATGGATTTTCTTAGAGTTTTTCCCGGGGAAAGTAATGGACTACAACTGCTTCAAGTGGCCGTAGAGGCATCAGGCGCCGCAGAAAAAATTTATTCATTAAACTCTAACAATCCGATTTCTGGTTATCAGATTAAAAAAATACTTAATGCTCCGATATTGGTTAATTCAACGGTGGATATAAATATTCCATTAGATAAAATTAAAAAAATTATATTGATTTTTAATCAAGGTACTTATACAAAATCGAATAACCCGCCATTGATAGATGAACTTATTTCTAGATCTTTATCAAAATTTGTCTTAGAATCAAAAAAACAAAGAAAAAATAAATACAGCGTTCTTCAAGATATTGTTATTGAATACTTTAAAAGAGAAGTTTCTATAGACGAACTAAAAAGAAATGATTATTCATATTCAGAATATTATACCTGTAAGTTTCCTATTTATGACAAAAACCACCCTTGCTTTGTTGAGAATAACTTTGATCAAGAAAACAATAGTTTATTGGGAATTGATGACAATAATAAATTATTTACAACTAGTCCATTAACTGTGATGATAAACAATATTGTTTCTCAAGCCCTCGGATCAAAAATGAATGTATTTAAAAACTCTCTTTTTAAAGAAACAAAGTCCGCATATACCGAAAATAGATTATCTCAAATATCTAGTGCGCCATCAGTCATATCTCAAAACTTAAATGACTTAGGTTATAAGGCGTTTGAAAATTCAACAGAACAAACAATTGCTGGCACTTCTTTTAACTCAACGAATTTGTTCAATAATAATTCTTTTTCTCTTAATAATTACGAATATTCTTTTACAATAAAAGAAATTCAATTTGGAAAAATAAACGCCGTAAATCAAACAAATAAATCATACTCTTTATCTAAAGCCTCTTATATAAGCTGCAAGATATCGGTTCCCGGCGATCTTTACGGCATTAAGGGGAAAGTTAACTTAGATAAAAATTTAGAAAAATACAATTCGGCTTCTTTTGATCTACAAAAACCTAACTCTTATGAGCTTTCAATTTCGTTTCAAGATGATCCAGTTAGCGAAAAAGATTGGATACCATTAGCCTTTTATGATTCTAATGAAATTGAATCAGAAATGCTATTTGTTGATCCCCCTACCGCTTCCGCCCAATTGCGCTTTTATCCGCAGGATACTACGGTAAAAGTTTTTGAGAATCAAAAGTTATTACCTAACAATAAATTTACAGTAAATAAGTTTGATAAATTAGTTATTTTAAATGCATTTAATAAAAATTCAGTATATATTGTTAGCTATAAGTTAGACGACATTAACTATTCTCAGCAATACGTTGACGTTTCGGTATTGTCAGACGCCACCAAGCTACTGAATGCAGGAAAAGGGGGCGTAGATGGAGAATTTTTTCAAAAAACAGGATCTGAAAATAAGGTGGTTTTAAAAAATAATCCATACATAAATAGCAGTTATTTGAAAAATGCAACATATAGTTTAACATATGGTACTATACCAGCAGCCGAATACTTCGGGTATAGTCCGGCAGTTGTAAGGTTTGCAGATGGATCGTATGCGATCAATTTAACAAACTATTTAGATGGTAGTTTTGAAAAAGCAAGTTTTTATAATACGGCTGAAATTCTATTTTTTCAAAATGATAAAAATATTATTTTCAATAAATCAATTAATCAACCCTTTAATGTAATATATAGTTATATGAATAATTATTTAAGATTTAGGTTAATAGTAAGAAATAATTTTTCTAATTATTTTTCTAGCGGGTCTGTTGACAATGTTATAGTTAAGATGAAAACTAAGTCTCCCGACATCAACGTTCAAAAATTACTTCAATTAGGTTAACTTATATGGCTCAATTATCAACAGGTACAATTTACTATGATCAAATCATAATAAAAATTCAAGGTTTCATAGCTAAGTATCAAAATAACAAAAGCGCATCTTACTCCGAAATAGCCAAAGAGTACAATACTTTGGTAACAGAAATAAACAAATATGCGGGAACGCAAATTTCAAAATATCAACCAGTTGTCAAAGGTGAGCCACCATCGTCTAAAAAAATAAATAAATTTATTCAATCAGTATCGGATGATTTAAATATTATAGCTAAACAATTAGACTATCAAACCGCTATGTTTGTTTCTACATTTAATTTATTTAATGCGGAAGTTGAGAAAGAGGCAAGATTTATAAATAGAATAAAATCAAAAACAAGTATTCTAAACACATACACCAAGAGCCCTGGAACAGATTTGTTTTACCTTGGTGATTCGTTTGATAATTTAGATTTTATAGATTTAGCTGCCAGTAAAAACTTACCGCTCATAAGTCGGAGGATCAGCTCAGCTTCAATTTAATCAAGTTTCATCTTGGCAGCCAAAATCAATTTCGATTATCGAAAGTAAATCAAATGGTTTTTTGGGCAATAACCATACAGCCTATTCGCTAAAAGACAAAGAATCTATATACAAATATAGCTACGAAGATAATCCTTCTTCTGGTTTATTGTCAAATGTAATTGACAATAATCCTCTGACATATTTTGAGTACGAGGCGATTAACATACCAAAAACACAAATTTTATCTCGTGGAGCAAAAGAATATGAATTTTTTTATTCATACGAAGAAATATCTGGGACTTCTAGAACAATCAAATATAAATCATGGGCAAGTCATAATGAGGCTGAGCCACTCAGATTAGTGCTCAGCATTAAGTCTGATCGACCAGCAAAAGCAAATACTCTTGATATTATTCCATTTTGGGGAACCGATCAAGCACCCGCCGTACAATTAAAAATAACAAAAATAATTGCAATTAATCAAGAAGCAAAAGAAATTAATCTCATCGCCGAACCGATTTATGTTGGGACAAGCATTGTTCCGGTAACAACAGAATCTTCAAAGAATTATTTTTATGACAAAGTTAAGCTAACGTTTCCCGAAGTGACAACTTCTGAAATACAAATACATATGGAGCAGCTTGATTCTTTTTCGGTAAATGTAAAACACATGTATTGGAAGCCGCTTCCTTCATCTGGAAGATTATCTGCTTTAAATACTCAAACTAGATTTGACCCTAGTTCCCTGGCCTCTTTGGGTTTTGGGGAAATACAATATAATACTGCCGATTTAGTGCCGGTCATAACTAAACCAAATCAATACAAAAATCAATCTGACTTAAGCGTTCAGCAGATTAGTGTTACGTATAAAGATCAGGAAAAGTCAGATGTTTATTTAATTTCTTTCCAAAGACAATCCGGTTCGTCTTTAGTAAAAAATTATTATACAAATTCTTTTACCGGTTTTGAAACTCAGGAAAAACAACAAGAAAAAGCGGCTTCCACAAATGTGGATTCTGCCTGGAAAGCTGAAAGCAAAGAGGCAGCTGATAGAATCAAGCTTTATATTCAAGAAAAAATTACTCAGGGTGAGTGGACTGCATCTAATTTTCAAAATTTAAATGTTGAAACAACAAAACAGACGTTCAACCCAAAAACGTACACCACTTCAATTAATCTTAAAAAAGAATATGAAATTTATTCGGCAAAGCGATGGGCAATCGGACTAAGGTCAATTGACATTGGATATCAAACCTATCAATCTAGCGCTTCATTTGTCTCTTCGACTTATGAGTTTTCTTACAATGTAAAAAATTTAACCATATCTGTAGATTCCAAGCTAGATCAAACAGCTATAGCTCAAAATGAAGTACTTTTAAAGTTTTATATTTCTTTGGACGAGGCAAAAAATTGGATTAGAATTTCTCCAATAGAAAATCCTAACACTGGCATACCAGAAATATTGTCTTTCAATGAATTTGTGCAGACGGGACAAAGAATAAAGGGAGTTGGTTATTATAATCAACCAGCTATTCCTTCTGAAACAAAAAGAATAAAAGTAAAAGTAGAAATGTTTAAACCAAAATATGGAAATGTAACTCCAGTAATATATTCCTATAAATTAATAGGAAGAGCAGAGCAGACATGAGTATAGCTAATATACAAAAAGAAAAATTTTTAGATGTAATTTATAGAAACCTATATTCTTCTGGATATATTCCAAAAGAATCAGAAGTATTAGATTTTTTCTCTAAATATTTTTCAGCCTATCAAATTGGTCAACCCCTGCCCATAGATGCAGAAATATTTAGACAACTTTTTGCTAGCAATGTTGATATCTATAATCAAAAAATGCTTTTTACATTATTTAATGTAGAGGTGTTGTATGATGCGGTGCGTGAAAACATTGAAGAAATTATGAGAGTAACAACAGCACTAAATAAAAGACTACAAAATCTTAGAGCAAAAAGAATAGAGTTAGAAAATAAAATAGATGATCTTTTATTCGTGAATCAAAACATAGATGCGATACATGCTTCTTACACCGAAACTTTTGCGACTACGCAGGGGACCGATCTTGGTTTAACGACAGCCTATGTCGACATTGTCAATGGGAAAGTTGGTCTACCATCGCTTAGTTCTGCGGTTTTTGATTTAATATCCGCCAAGAGTGTTGTGGCTAACAACGTCAGCTATTCTTTGTCTTTTAATAAAAGTTCTATACAAACAAATCAATTAATTTCTGATGAGTCATTTTTTCCTTCGGTATTTGATGGATTAGAAAATACAGAATGGGTAAAAAGCTTTTTCTTTGATTCTATAGGGCAGGTGCAATTCTCTTTGAACTTGCCAGTTAGTGCAGGTGTTTTATTGTCAAATATTTCCGGTAAGTTAAACACCATTTCCCCAGTTGATATTTATTGTAGGGTAAACTATGCAGATACAACAAAAACTAATAATATTTCTAGCAAAAAAGCATCAAGGGATTATGATAGGTTTTCGTTTAACTTTCAAGCTGGCGATGTTTTATCTATAGATTTAATTTTAACAAAATCAGAACCGGATTATATAGAGCAGAACAGAAAGGACAAATACGCTTATAGGTTTTCATTTAGGGATATAGCTATATCAGGAAAATACTATGAACGATCTGCAACATATGTAAGTAAACCAATAGCTATTAAAACAAAAGACAACAAAAATCTTGCCATAGACGCCGTATCATTGTCCGTTAGTGAATCCGGCCAAGAAAACGGAAGTATTGCTTATTTTGTTGCACAAGATAATCCCGCCGCTGAATTAATTTCTGATTTTAGCTGGACTCCAATTTCCACTAAAAATAATGCTCTTGCGTCATATCCGAGTATTGTTTCTTTTCAGGGTACAACAATAAAATCAAAAAAAATAGTTAACACGGTTAAAAATGTACAAACAGAAATACAAAAAATACCCCTTGCTACAAAAACCGAAGAACCAAATATTAATAAACAGAATCCAACAATAGATCTATATCCAAATCAATTAATTTATAGAATAGCTGGAATAGACCTAGGCGACAATCCATATGATTCCTATATTCTTACCGGTACTGGAACAGCAAAAGGATATTATATAAATTATACTAACAAAATCTTTAATCAAACTGACGCATTGGGCTTTTGGAATTCCATTATCCAGGGAAAATCGAGCGTAAAACAACTTTATACAATTCCGCCATACAGTGTTGTTAATAATCCTACTTTTTTTGTGGGCCCAAATCTTTCTGCGGTTAGTTTTCTGTTAGAAACGAACGTGTTCTGTTCTTCGGAAAAAACTATTAGACATAACTTTGTTAAAAATGATGATGTTTCAAAAAAGTGGAATATTACCGTGTACGTAAATGGCAAACCAACACACATAATATCGAATCAATCTTCTCAGATGATTGAATGGAATTTTAAGCAGGGCACTAACGTGATTAAAGTTCTAATAGATGCAGAAGAAAATACCAATGGATCAATAACGTTGATGGAGGGAAAGACATTGGCCAATTATGGTTTGGTATATCTAGACTATTATAGTTACGTAGATCCACTAGAATTTAAAAAGAATAGATCTAGATATGATTATGTATTTACTATAGAAAACTTCTTTGGAAACAAAGAGATCTTCAGTAGGACCGATATAAGATCAAATTCCAGAATATTCTATTATACAAATAATTTAAATAAAGTTGAAGCGATTAGGGTAAGGGCCGATATAGCAAGGTCGCAAAATCCTATAGGATCACCAAGTATTGATTCATTTACTTTAAAGTTTAAAAACAACCGACAATTAGAAGATCAAGAGTTAGGATAAAATTATGACAATAACCTATCAAGATCCAAATAAGAAGAAAATAATAAGACAACCCTTATTAAAAAGAGTTCGTTCTTTTTATAGGAGCGCACGCAAAAGTGGTCAAGAAAATCTTTTTTATCAGAAAATATACATGGATATGAGTAGAATATACATAGAGCTAGAGTTAATAAATACTAGAATATTTAATAGGGTAAAATCTATAGTTGGGGCCGAAACATCTAATATGCACCAAGAAGATACCCTGTCTGATTCTGGGTATTTTGGAGCAAAATACTATGATTTGGCTCAGGATTCTGTTACTCTTTTTTATGCCGGAATCGATCCAAGTCCGTTACCATTAGCAAGTGAGCATAAGACTCAATTGTATACTACTAATTCTATTGCCGCAAAATTATCAAATTTAAATTTTAAAATTAATCAACTAGAAAGACGAGCAAAGTAATATGTCAGATATCTTAAATTCAGAAAATAGAACCGTTCAGTACAACGGCCCTGTTAATAGTGCCGATTTTAACCTGCGAGTAGAACAAAACTATAGAGACCTAGTGCATTTATATAATCGATCAGGTATTTTAGATCAAAAACTCTCAGAAGCTTTTGAAAGAGTGTTAAAGGATCATCACTTTTTATCGATGGCTGTTCTAGATCTTGAAGATAGGGTTAAGGCTTTGGAATATGATTCGGAACCTGGATACAAAAAGATGTCCATTTATACATATTCTCAAATAGATGTTGGTTCTTTTGTTAACGACCCCACCTTTGCTATAAGCAGTACTGATGTGCTTAGTTTTGATTATATATACAATATAATTACATTACCCAAATTGCAGGGTTCGTCACAATCAAAACTAAAATTTTTTGATTCGGCTGGAGCTCAAGTTATTCCAGACTTTTTGGAGGCAAAAGTAGAGAATACCTTTATTGGCGTTGATACAACCGGATCCTTAATAGACACAACTCCAATATATTATTCGTTTTTAGAATCATCAGATAAGTTTTGGAAGAGAAATGTAATTGTAGATACTCCATCATCGGCTGGTGCTCAAATATATCTATATGTAAAAATACCTTCGTCTTTTTCTGGTTCGGCTGCAAGTAATTTTGTTTCGTTAATTCCCTATCCCATATTCGGTGTGGACATTATTTCGATAGAGTATACTTCAGACGCTAATCCAAACTTAAATACAAATGATAAATGGACTCCATTAAATTTTAATAGATTATATAACAATCAGGCAGAAGCGGTTGGCAAAGTTCCACCAGGGGGATGGTCTACCGTTGGTGGTGACATTATACTAAATGCTGGTCCTGTTGGATTTTACTTTCCGTCAATTGAAATAAATGCACTTAGGATTGCCCTGAGGCAAAGAAGTTATACAACAGAACACGATAAATGCGTTTATACTTACGGATTGTCAGATATGGATGTTAGATCTCAAAAGTGTCTTGATAGCGGAAAAACAATAATTAAGTTTACTGCTCCAAATAGTGAAACAATACTGAGCGTAGAAGAGGTAATACCCAAAATTTACAACGTTCCAGAAGAGCTGATCTCTACAGCATTTAATTATAGGGTTATATATAGGCAGGGGTCTTCGTATACCCTAGATCCAGTTCCTGGTTCAACCTCGGTGTGGATTGAGGTAACTTTAAATAAGCTTGGTGACGGGACTGCTCCGGTTTTGTCTGATTTAATTATAAATTATACTTAATTTTAAAAGTGCAAAAGACCTATTTCTTTTTACTATATAAGAAAACTAATCTAAGGAGATAATACATATGGCTACATTTTATGTTGGTCCAAGACCCGTTTTAAGGGGCAGATCTTCTTCTGGAATGGTCAACCCGTATAAGGGCACGGTGGGAAAATATTCTTTTTACCCCCTATTTGCGGACAGCCATGTTCTAGATGGAGCACCAGATAATAATTACGTTCCTGGGTCTGGTAGACATCCTGGCAATGTTCTTTTGTCACAAATATTTAACGGAACTACACTTTACGTACATCCTTTATCGGGTACGTTAAAGAACGGAGTTGGTTATGATGGGGCCCGTTTTAGGCCACACACCTACAAGGGTGTACTTAGCGCGTTTACATCTGGATATGGTCATGCAGACAGAGAAACCAACTATAGTCTCTACAGCAACTATGTATTCGACGGTGTAACTGCGGCAGGCGTTTTCCCATCTGGATATGGTCACGCTAACCGCATTACGGATTATAGCCTGTATGACAATTATACTCCAGATGGCGTACCCAGCTCAACGATATTCACGTCTGGCTATGGTCAAGCTAATACATCATCGGAATATGGTAGAAATAAAGTTGGAGAACATAAAGGAGTTCCTTCTTCAAAAGTTCTGTAATTTGATCAAAAATCATACACATAACAGTTCCCACTGGTATAATACTAGTGAGGAAATAAATACAAATAGTATTTGTCCCGCCTCCTAAGGGCGGGATTGTTATTTTAGGGCTAGATATATAGGTTTATTCAATTTTCAGTAGATTTAATAAGGATTATGTAGATGATGTTAGAACAAATGATATCAGTCGTTGAGCAGAACGCTTTGCCCATCGACGTTGCAGAAAAGTATTTAAACATTTATATAGGTGAAGCTGATTGGAAAACACACATAGCAAAATTATGGACGAATTTTGAGAATAAGAATAAAAACGTAGACATGAGCAAGGAAGACATTAAAAAAGCGATTTCGTGTACCACACTTCTTCCCACAATAGAAAAAACAAACATACCGGACCCAGTTCATTTAATGTTATTTTGGTGTCCAACATGGAATCAGTACAGGGAAAAAGATTGGTTTTCTTTATTTAAAGACGTAGTAAAGAAAGACATTGAAATACAAAAAAATCATAATCAACTTCTTTCTTATGGTGTTATAGATCCGATAGATTATTCCCCAATCACCAGACAGGCTTATAATTGGCTGTATTCTCGCTCCGAAAACAGCGGCGCAATCAATGACAAGAATAGGAGGACAGTTTCAAAAAAAATGCAGAACCTAATAAGAATATATGGTGGAGCAGTAGTATCAAATTTGTTTACTAATCATACAAATTCAATTGACAAAGTTTTTAATTGGAGAAGTGGTTATTTCTTTGAAAGAGAAATATATAATGTATATACATTTGATCAAATAAAGAAAATAAAATCTAAAGAAATAGAAAAACTTAATCCAAAATTTGTTAAAGTATTAGCATTAAATTAAAGGGGAACACAATGATAGAAGAAGTTGAAAACGGAAATCCAAATCTAGTTCCAGTAATAACAGCAGTTTCTATGTTTTCTTTTAAAATTAACGAGGATTTTGTTCAAACATATAACTCTAAAGAATCTCCGTTTGGGTATAAAGACGCTGGCGGCAACAGTGTCGGCGAAATAACTTTTTTAAGAACATATAGTAGGTTAAAGGAACACGGCTCAAAAGAAACGTGGGTTGACGTTTGTGAGCGAGTAATAAATGGAACTTACTCACTGCAAAAAGATCACTGCAAAAAGAACAGACTACCGTGGAACGACGCCAAAGCGCAAGCAAGCGCCAAAGAGGCCTTTGATCGACTATTTAATTTAAAGTGGACACCCCCCCGGTCGTGGATTGTGGGCCATGGGTACAAATATAGTTAATATTCAAAAAAATTCGGCGGCTCTTCAAAACTGCGCATTTGTTTCCACCGCTGAAATGACAAAATTAAATCCGGCTAGGCCTTTTGCCTTCTTGATGGAAGCGTCAATGCTTGGCGTTGGTGTTGGATTTGATAATCGAGGGGCGGATAAGGATTTTTATATTTATGAACCAAGCGAAGAAAATATTACCTATATCATTCCCGACACCAGAGAGGGCTGGGTTGAGTCTCTTACACTTCTTTTAAATTCATATCTAAAAGAAAATCAATCAAAGTATTCTTTTGATTATTCGCAGATAAGACCATCTGGCACTCCCATTAAAACATTTGGTGGAATCGCAGCCGGTCATGAACCACTACTGAAACTGCATAAATATATTGATAAAATATTTCATGGTAGAGCGGGATCTAAATTAACCAAAGTGGATATAGCTGATATAGGTAATCTAATCGGCGTTTGTGTTGTTTCTGGAAACGTGCGTCGTTCGGCGGAACTTTTAATAGGACGTCTAGACGATCAAGATTTTTTAAACCTAAAAAATAAAGACAAATATCCAGAACGCAATTCTTATGATGCGGCTGCGCCGGGTTGGGGTTGGATGTCTAATAATTCGGTTGAGATTGAAGTTGGAGCAGATTTGAGTGCAATTATTGATGGCATCTCCCTAAATGGTGAGCCTGGTGTTATCTGGATGGATGTTTCTAGAGAATATGGAAGATTAATTGATCCGCCAAACAACAAAGATCACAGAGTTGCCGGGTATAATCCTTGCGCCGAACAATCGCTCGAATCATACGAGTGCTGCACGCTGGTTGAAACATATTTGGGCAGACACCAGTCCCTAGAAGATTATAAAAGAACGTTAAAGTTTGCATATTTGTACGCAAAAACAGTTACCCTTCTTCCGACTCATTGGGAAGAAACAAACGCCATTATGCAGAGAAATAGAAGAATAGGAACTTCAATGTCTGGAGTTGCAGATTTTGCAGATCGCTTGGGCATGCCGATTCTTAAAGAGTGGATGAATCAAGGATATAAAACAATTCAAAGGTACGACAACGTTTACTCGGAGTGGTTAGGGGTTCGTGAGTCAATTAAAATGACAACAGTAAAACCATCTGGAACTGTTTCTATTTTAGCCGGAGAGTCACCAGGGGTCCACTGGACTCCGGGCGGAAAGTTTTTTAACAGAACAATTCGCTTTTCAAACGAAGACCCAATGCTTTCACTTTTCAAGACGGCAAATTATAGAGTCGAAGTAGCGGCGGAGTCGCCCGACACTACGTCTGTTGTTTACTTCCCAATCAAATCGAATGCCGTAAGATCTGAAAAAGATGTAACCATTTTTGAAAAGATTGCACTTGCAACTACAGCACAGAGATATTGGTCAGACAATTCGGTTTCAGTTACCGTATCTTTTAATAGGGATACAGAAGCTCGACACATCGGTACAGTACTCCACATGCACGATGGGCAGCTTAAAACTGTTTCTTTTCTTCCGAGCGGAAATGATATCTATCCCCAAATGCCGTATATTCAAATTAGCGAAGAGGAATATATAAATCAAACAGAAAAACTATTTCCGATTGATTTAAGTGAAGTTTATGCTGGTATGGCAGCCGATGCAATGGGCGAACGTTACTGCACTACTGATTTTTGTGAAGTTAAACTTATAAAAGACAGTACATAAATAATATGAATCATGATCGGCAATAGTGAAGAGTATATCAATAAGGCGTTTAGGGAAATAGCCTCTAGGTTTGATTATAAAAATATAAAAGACATTAATCAAATGAGCGCTAGCAGATATATTGAATTTTGCAATGACCTAAATGCAGAGCTTATTACCGCTATTCAGGAGATAAATATTATTATAAAAAATTTATTTGAATACAAACATGAGTATTGTGAAATTCCCGGAGATATAAATAATTTACTTCGATCTTTATATAAAAGAGCTGGAGAATTCAACAATTATATGCTAGACTTAATGGAGAAAGATTATTTAAATTTACCAGAGGAAGAATAGTGGAAGAAAATAAAGATATTATATATGTTTTGGGAGATGGATATGTCAGACTCGTTGATTGCATGGGGAATGACTTGTCAATTGTTAATGCGGCAAGAACCTCTTTTGCAAAAGAGTCACAAGAGCTTTCAGCAAAAGACGCACGACTTATTGATTTTTTAATACGAGAAAATCATATGTCACCCTTTAGGCACGCCTTTATGACTTTTGAAATCAAAGCCCCACTAATGGTTGCGAGACAGCACTGGAAATATGTTGTGGGGTCTGATCATACCATGGATTCTTGGAATGAATCATCTAGAAGATACATAACAATGGATCCAGAATTTTATGTTCCAAAAGCCCATCAGTGGCGAACAGCATCAGAAGATAAAAAACAGGGTTCTGGAGGGCCGATAGGCCCATGGCAAGGCGCTCTGCTAACCGATGAACTTAATAAATACATTAAACAGGGCGAAGCTTTATATAATATGGCCTTAGAACAGGGCGTGGCACCAGAGCAGGCTAGGTTATTCTTGCCCGCCTATGGTATGCAGATTATTTACAGGTGGTCATGCAGTGTTCAGTCTGTGTGTCTTTTTTTGACTCAAAGATTAGCAGAAGATTCTCAAGTAGAAATACGAGAATACGCAGAAGCGGTTCGCGTCTTTGCAGAGCAAAAATTTCCAGTTACAATTAGTAGATTGATTAGTTAATATGATTTTAAATTTGGTTAAAATATTTTTATTTATGATATTTTTTAATTGGACAATCAGCATGCACCTAGTAAATACTAGGGTAAATAATAAATCTCAAAAAATAAACACAGTTTTATTTGCGCTTTTGCTTAGTTTAGCAGCTGGGATTGTGATAATATTATAGCATTATGCCGGCCTCAAAATTAAATTATATTGTCGTATATAAAAATCATAGTCAAGTCTATGGTTGTTCTTCCAAAAAGATAGCTATAGAATCTCCTCCGCCAGATGGATATACGGAAGATGATAAAAGAATTTTGTTTGCGTCTTTTGAACCAGATACGGATAATCTTTGCGTCTATCTTGTATCCAAAGACGATATCTTCGAAGAAGAAACGGAAATAAAAAAGAATAAAAAGAAAGTACAAAAAAATGAGTAAGAAAACAAATAAAAAAAAGAAACAAGGAATAAAACTTGAGTCCGGTCAATCTTATATGATAGAAGACCTAGAGATCTTTATGCATATTCAAAAAACATACGCTTCGTTACTTTGCGGCCATGTGTCGCAAGAAGACAGGGTACTATGCACTAGGGTGTTATCTGCTATTGGTTCTGCAATAAAAAATGTGCACATTACACCGGAGGATGATCCCGATGAAAACTACTGGAATTAAGTACTTGGCGGCCGCCGCACTGGTTTCTATTTTTTTTTATGTTTTTTGGAAAAGAAACAGAAACCCCTTCCCGCAATTTGATTATTTCTCCAATGTACAAAATTATAAACCGTATAATTCCTTTATAGAACACTACGATGTTAAAAATGTTCAAGATGCTTATAACAAATATCAAAAATATTTAGATTTTGGCATGAGCGCAGATAATGCATTTAAAAGTGTGATAGAAAATAAATTTAGAAAAAATGATTGACCTCTGCGTTGTAAATCACAATACCAGTTCAATGCTCGAACGCCTCTTCGATCATTTGCACAAAGGCCTTTCGATAGCCAATAAATTTTGGAAGCTTTATTTAGCAGACAATGGTTCAACCGATAACACAATTGGGTGGCTAAAAGACAAAAGTTCTCAATATCAAATAGATGGACTCTGTTTAAATAATAATATAGGTTATTCCGCCGCCTGCAATCAATTGGCCGCAAAAGGGTTTAGTGAAATTATTGGGTTTTTAAATGCAGACGTTTGGCTAACCAATAATGATGTACATAATATAAAAAACATTTTTGACAGCGATCAAACAATACACATATTGGGGCCCAAACAAAGGGATGAATATGGTCTTATAAGGCATGCCGGAATTATTGGAAGCAACACCGCCCCAAAGCACAGGGGGTGGATGGAGCCCGATATAAGCGACCGTCTTTATAGGGATAGAATAAAGTGCATTACCGTTTCTGGATCGGCGTATTTTATTAGAAGATATGTTTGGAACACTCTTACCTACAATCAGCAGTACAGACAGTTGGTACCCAACGCCGTGGGAGCTTTTCTGCCTACGCCTCATTACTACGAGGAAACCTGGTGTTCATATTTTGCTAGACATTTAGGCTATAATGTAGTGTATGATGGTTCTGTGTCTATTGGTCATAGTTGGCATGCCTCTTCTCCTAAGCCGGGAGAGGGTTATAGCCAAGCTGATGCGCAGTTTAAAGTCAGTCAATCAATATTTCGCAGTGCATGCGATCAACTAGGAATAGAAAGAGATTAATATGTCAGATAAATTAAATCCATGGATATATAATGCAGAAGTTAAGAAGGTGGTTGATGGCGATACATTTGATATCGTTATTGATCTTGGTTTTGATATCCTTAGAAAAGGCAGGGTCCGTCTTTATGGGGTAAATACTCCAGAGAGTCGCACAAAAGATGTGGCTGAAAAACAAAAAGGTTTGGCCGCAAAAGAGTTTACTGATCGATGGTTGATTCGAGCAAAACACAAGGTTAAGATAGAGACTATTCTAGATAAAAATGAAAAATACGGTAGAGTTTTAGCTAAGGTTTGGGATGAAGATGGTAACTGCCTAAATACAGATATTGTTTCTGCGGGTCTGGCTAGAGAATACTATGGTGTTGGAGATAAAACCTGGTCAGAATTTAAATAATATAGGGTGATTTTTTAGATTTTTTGTTGAAAAATTGTTGGTTTAAGTTGATTTTTCCCGATTGAATGAGTATAATATCTATTTGTAATTAACCACTCCAATCATAAAGGAAAAAATATGGCAGAAAATAAATTCAATTACTTCGAGGTTACGACTTCATTCCTTGTTAAAGCAAAGAATAAGTCAGAAGCAGAGAAGGTCGCCCTTGGACGCAAAAACGTTAAGGGTGAAATTCTTTCCACGAACATAGACGTAGAGAGAATCTCTGCGGTAGATGTTAGGGAGATGCTGGAAATCTAGTAGTTAACCACTAGGGGGAGAGCGCTGTTGGTGTGATCAGCGCTCTCTCCTTCTTTATTTAGGGAAATTTTATGAATACGAAAATTTATGCCCAAGTAGTTGGCAGAGATGAACAGGGTAGATTTTTAGAGGAAGTCTTAAGAAGATTATCTTCTCAGGTTGATAATATTATTTTTACTGATGATTGTTCTGAGGATAATACTCCATTTTTGGCGAGCCAGTACTGTATAACCTATCAAACCCCAGAACCGCTTTTTGCAAAACATGAAGGGCAGCTACGCGCTTTTGCCTGGGGTAATCTTTGTGAACACGCAAAAGTCGGCGACTGGATTATCGCCATTGATTGCGACGAAATGCTGTATATAAAAGACGATCTTTCTAGCTTAAATATTAAAAGTATTTTAGATAATTCTGAATACGATGTTGTAAATGTTAAATTTTATCATATGTGGAATGAAAAACAGTATAGGCAAGATAAATTATGGGCTCCAAATAATAGTTTAAGAATTTTTAGATTTAAACAAAATGGTGGTTTTTTAAATAAACGACTTGCCTGTGGTTCAGAACCATCATATGTTGCGGATTGGGTAAGAGAACGAAATTATTGGTTAAATTCTGGTTTAATAATGAAACACTTAGGATATCAAAGAGATGAAGACAAAATATTAAAATATAAAAGGTATTTAACAATAGATAAGGGTGAATTTCACAATATAAAACATATACAATCAATAATGGATCAAAATCCAACACTAATTAATTGGGGAAATTTTGGAGTATAATATGAAAAATAAAATTAAAATAGCAAGTCAAATACAAACCATTCAAACTCTTACAAAAAAAATGCTAGGCAGAAGCAAATACGCTTACGTGTCCTTTCCCAAGACAGCGTTGTTGGCTATGAGTTCGCCGGATGGAAAATCTATACCTTCAGATTTTATACAGGAGATTAATAGGTCTTTTTCAATAAAAGACCCAGCCTATATGAAGGCGGTTCCTTCTTCATTTGTTTATTCGGCGGAGAAAGACAGTGAATTAGATTTGTCAATCTTCAAAGATGATTCTATTTATTTTAATTCATTTACATTAGAAAACTATTATCATTCCAACGAGTTTATATTTAATTCATTTGTTGAGTTTTATATTAAAAATACTTCATTTAGTATTGTTTCATTCAACGATAAGAAGTATATAGCTAAATTATTGGGTTTTCCAGTAGCCTACATATATGCGCCGTACAATAATTATTACGATAAGCTTGATGAAATATGCGATTCTTTAGATAAGATTAAAGATAAAAGCGACACAGTTATATTAGACTGTCCGATTCTTTCGGCTGGTTTGGCTCATAAAATTTGGGATAGATTTGATTTGTCTATTCTTGATTTGGGAAAAATAGTAAGTTTTTCAAGAATTAAGTCTTTAGATAGGACAAAACTTAATGATAAAAAGGCATATAAAAACTGATAAAGAAGATGATCTTTTTCTTATAGATTTATTATTTGATTCAAATTTAACTTTATCAGAAATAGCAAAAGAAATTAATTTATCTTATAATAGTTTAAATAAAAAAATATCTTCCCTTGGTCTTAATTGGATAAAAGAACAAAAGAAAAAATCATCCAGAGGTCAATCTGCCCTAACGCATGTGGTGAAGAAACTTTTGCCTGGGCAGAAAATCATTAACGAATATCACATTGGCGACAGATTGAAGCTCGATGTGTATTGTCCTGCATATAAAATTGCAGCGGAATTTCATGGAAGACAGCACTTTTATTATACGCAAAGATTCTACGAATCAAAATATGACTTTGATCAGGCTGTTGAAAGAGACAAAAAGAAAGCGGAAAAATGTGAAGAACTCGGAATAGTTTTTATTGTTTTTAGATATAACGATCTGCTTACAGAAGAAGCGGTATATGATAGAATAATGCAGGCGATACGCAACGCAAAACCCGAAGTGGGGCAGAAGTCAAAAAAGAGAAGTATAAAAAATAATAAATACTATCAAGAACAGAAAAAAAAATATAATAAAAGAAAAAAGGAAATGTATCAAAAAATGAAAAACAAAAAGAAGTATCATGACAGATAGTTCACTGATACAAGCTTCTAACGATTTGTATCCAATTGAATACCAGATATTTGCGTTGTCTTTTAGACAGCCGGGAGCAATATCTTTCTTTAAAAACAATTTGCAGACAGATATGGTTGGCCTATTGGGGGGTCAAAATGGAATAAATGAGTTTTATAAATCTCTAATTGCCTATTCCACATTTACTGAGCTAGATATAGTTGATCCAGTTGCATTTCAAATCTGGATGCAGACAGAAAGCGATTTGTATGAGGCGTTAAACGGTCAGCCCGGCGTAGAGTTAATAATGGGCGTTTTAAATAAAATGGAACTTTCTACGCCAGAAGCAGTCACGAAAGTTATAAAACATAAGCATAATAAAATTAAACAAAAAAACCTGCTAAAAGAGTTGGAGTTTATTTTAAGTCAAAAAGGACTTAAGTCTGAAGAAGATTTGTCTAAGATGACATCTTTGGCTATAGAGATAACAACTTTAGAAAACCAAATCAACTATAATCCCTATGATGGTGTGGTAACGGCTAAGGAAATTATAGAAAAAATAGATTCTTTATTGGATACTCCAGATTTTTTACCAACACAATATAAATCTCTCAATAGGGCCATGGGATATACAAATGATGGAGGCTTTTATAGGGGGTCCGTGCATGCAATTATTGCGGCTTCAGGCAAGGGTAAGAGCACATTTGCCAAATGTCTTGTAAATAATTGGCTAGACAATGGCTACAAAACTTTATATATTAATTTTGAAGAGGCTAGAAGTCATTGGGAAAAAATATTAATGACACAAGTAATAGGCAGAAACGTTTACGCAGAGGTTAATAACTGGAATGAGGACGATAAGAAAAAATATATGTCTTTATTTATGAGCAAACTTTTGCAGTGGGGTGACCGTCTTATGGTCAAGCATGACCCGGATACTCCGTATTTTGAAGATCTTGAAAAATGGTTAAGAGAAATTCTCCTGCAAAATGAAGATATTCCAGATGTTATTGTGATAGATACCATACAGTCTATGTTTACTAGATCAAGGGGAAGAGCTAGATGGGGTGAGTTTGAGGAGATGATGGTTCGCCTAGAAAAGCTCGCAAGAGACATGAACTGCGTGCTTATAATTACGGCTCAAGAAAATGCTAATAGAATGAAAGAAAGAAGAGAGGTCGTTATGCAGTCGGATACTGGTGGGTCTTTGGCTATTCAGCAGAAGTGTGCAGTGACTATATTCATTACGGAGAAAAAACTTATTAGTGGAGATGATTCTGAAGATGAAAATATTATGCAGCTTCAAATACCCAAGAATAGAATAACGGGTTCTACTTTTTCCTATGAGCCACCACTTGTAAAATATGTGGATTCCAAAAAGACATATGAAGAATATGAAATGGTCACCTCAGCATCTTACGATGCTTCATCGATACTAGATGACCTACTAAATAATGGAGATTTTTCATAATGAAATTAATTAATATACAATCTATTAAAGATTATCAAACATGCGCCTTATTGTACAAATATAGACACGAGGATAATTTATCAGAAAAAATTCACGCTAGGGATTTTATTTCCGAAAGATTTGAAAACACCATAAAGGAAATTATTTATTATTTTTTTTATAAAAAACAGGGAGGATATGCTCCTTCATATGCGTCTTTATTAAATAGATGGGAGAAATTATGGTTTGCTAGTGATATTTCTGATTACGATATTATTACCGAAAAACACGAAAGTGCGTACGGAAACAATGCCAGCTTAACGACTAGGGCAGCCGCCTTACTTCTTTCTTTTCATAAAAATTTTAGTCATCAAGACTATATACCAATATCAATTAATGAAGAATGCGTAGTTCCTCTTGGGAAAAGGGTTAAGATAAAATATATTTTTGATGTTATTTTGATTAAGAACAAAAAATGTTACGTAATTAAATTTTTATTTAATTATAAAGACAGTCATCAAAACATGTATGAGGTAGACTTTGCCGCAATGAAACACGCATACTTATTTAAAAATCCTACCAGGATTCAACAAACAAAATTTGGTTATATTGACTTTGTTCAACCAAAAATATCTTTTCAAGAATTTGATATACAAGAGGAGGACCTTATGGCACTAGAATTTTGGGCAGAGGAAATAGTTGATGAACAGTCTTTTGTCCCAAGAAGAGGTCTTACTTGGTACTGTAAAAAGTGCCCATTTGATAAGCCGTGCTCAAAGTGGAAGGGGTGGAAAAATGTCAAAAAGGCGTGAAAAAGGAAGACTTGGAATTTTATTTACAAATGAATTAACTGATAAAATAAACTATATGAGTAATTTAACGGGATTTTTTGATCCAGCTAAATTTATTTACTATCTTATAGACAAAGAGTATGAAACCTTAATTAACAAATATGATTTTGGTTTTGATGGAGATAAAAAATGAAAAAATCTATACTAGATAAACTTTTGGATGAAGATATTTTTTTAAAAGAAAATAAAGAAGAGGATAAAATTCTCTCCCCCCTTTTAGGGGAGATCAATTTAATTTCATCAGTTCATATAAAAAATTTTGTTAGATCTGTTCTTTTAAAATGTGAAGATTTTTGGATTATTCCTTCTAGTTTTTCTAAAAAATATCATCCCATTGATGAACATGGTCAGGGTGGGAATGTTCTTCACACTCAAAGGGCGGTTCGAGCTGCAAAAATACTATGCGCATCGTATAGTTTAGAAATAGAAGATAGTGATTTGGTTTATGCCGCACTGCTATTGCACGACATAACCAAGGGTATAAAGGGGGGGGAAAGCAATTCGCATGTTTATGATCCTTTTCATCCATATACTGTAGAAAAATTTGTTTCGTGGTGTATTGAAGAGGATAAAAAATATTCTTCAGAAGCTTCTTCTACAACCCTGTACATTGATGGTAAAACGGTTCAAGATATAATGAGGCTTATTAGATGTCATCTTGGTCCATGGTCTCCCATTCCAGAGACAATACCGGGAACTCATCTGGAAATGATAGTTCATCTTGCGGATAATATATCTTCAAAACTTCACATGATAGTTGATGGCGAAACTATAATTGAGCATAGGTGGAAACCAGATGACAAGAAATCAAAATAACGTTCTGCAAAAGCGATTACTGTTACTAAGCTCATTAGAACTATATATTAATGAATCAGTTTATTATAGATCTTACAGTGGAGAAATGAATCCTGCCCGTAAATATACTGTATGGAATTACAACGAAAAGATTGGGAAGGTTTCTATTAAATGAAACTTTCAAATGATGAAACAAAGTTTCTTAATCAATGGAAATATGTAGAGGTAGCCAGATATGTGCCGTCTCTTGACAGGGTTATAAGAGACAAGGTGGGTGATAATCCAGTATTTTATGATATGAATAATATTGATGAGTATAGAAAACTGCACAATAATATCGGTTTATATACCTCCGTTTGGCATTACAACTCAAAAGAGATAGATAAATGCAGTAGATTGGGTTCGCTTTATTTCGATTTAGATAACGAAGATATAAATAAATGTCATAAAGAAGTTATATTTCTGCATAATTATTTAATAAAATTTATTCCCGAGCAATCTGTTGTTGTATATTTTACTGGTAAAAAAGGTTTTCATATTGAATGTGAGGCTGTGGCTTTAGGAATTAATCCAACAAATGAACTTCCCAAAATATTTAGGTACATTGCAACAAAAATAAAAGAAAAATACTTAATAGAATCTTTAGACTTTGCGGTTTATGACATGAGGAGAATGTGGCGTTTACCCGGATCTAAGCATCAGTCTACTGGTTTATATAAAAACATTATTCCTAAAGAGATTTTAAATTCAAATATAGATTCTATAATTTCTTATTGTTCTATTCAAAGAAAGAATACTGTTGAGGAGCAACATTTTTCGCTATCTGCCAATGAGTGGTATAGGCAATTCACATATCAGATGGAAGAAGAAAAAACAAAACCAAAAGACTTTCTAGAATCATTTAATAAGTATGGTTCAAGTAAGTTAAAAGCTTTTAGCGAAAAACAAAAGTCATTTGAAAAAGAAAATTTATGGAAAAATTGTCCCGCAATAAAGAGGTTGCATGAACAAGCTATAAATAATAAAGGATTAGAACATGAGGCAAGGTTGTTTTTGTGTTCTATATTAACTTATAATATAGATTCTATTAAATATTTGCATGAAATACTTAGTAATTGTGATGATTATAATTTTGAAAAATCTACCGGACACATTAATGACTGGATTAGAAGAAGAGAGTTGGGTATTGGCGGCAGGCCGTATACGTGTGACAGAGCCAACGCCGTAGGGGTTGGGTGTGGAAATTGTGCTTTGGAAAAAAAGAATAAGTGGGTTAGAATAGGTGATAAACTTTTTGAAACAAACGAGCAGTCTTCACCTTCTCCGGTTCGATTTGCCTACAAAACTATAAGGGATACAAATGTCAGACGATGATGTAATTGGTCTTTGTTCTGACTGCGGTACTGAGCAGTCTGATAGGTCGATGTATGCCAGTCCGTTTGCCCAAGCCGGAAAACCTTCAGTGTGTAGGTATTGTGCGGGGGTTGTAATTGTCTGTTACAGAAAAGATAAACAAAAAGTGTTAGATGATATTAAAAGACAAAGAGGAATTCAGTGAAAAATTGGACTAATTTACACAATCATACAGTTTTTTCTATGCTAGATGGACACGGTGATATAGGAAAATATTTAGATAGAGCTAAGTCGCTTGGTATGTCGGGTCTAGCTACAACGGATCATGGCAATATACATTCATGGCCTGACTTTTACGATACCGCCACCGCTGTTGGTATTAAACCGATTCTTCGGAAGTGAATTTTATCAAGCTAGAAAAACCAGATTTGATAAGGATGAAGAGGAGAGGTCTGGTCCATCTAAAAACGAGTGGGAACAAAGGGGTCCGTATCATATAACAATACTGGCAAAAAATAATGTTGGTTATCATAATATTATTAAAATGTCCTCTAAATCTTTCTTGGAAGGATATTACGTAAAACCTAGATTGGATCATGATTTAATCTCTCAATATTCTGAAGAAATTATTGTTTTATCTGGCTGTCTAAACAGCGAGGTTTGTCAAGCACTTCTAAGAAATGATTATAGTTTTGCCCTAGAGGCCGCATACAAAATGCAAAGCATTGTAGGTAAAGAAAACTATTTTATAGAAATACAAGATCACGGTATAACAGAACAGAGAAAAATTTTAAATAAACTTTTAGACATAGCAAAAGTAATTGGCGCCAAGGTAGTACCAACTAACGATTGTCATTACGTGCATCAGCACGATGCTAGGGCGCACGACATAATGCTATGTGTGGCCACCAACTCTAATGTATATACTCCCAATAGATTTTCTTTTTTGGGTGATAATTTTTATTTAAAATCTTATCAAGATATGGAGATGTTATTCAACGCTGATTGGTTAAAAAATACTATGTCAGTTTGTGATATGATTGATGTAAACTTAAAATTTGGGGAAATTCACTTTCCAAATTTTCCAATTCCAACAAATGAAACATCAACTCAATATTTTGAGCGATTAGCTTGGGACGGACTACGAAATAGATATGGTAATGAACTTTCTGAAGCCATTATTCAGCGAGCAAATCATGAGATAAAAGTTGTAAAAGATATGGGATTTCCAGAATACTTTTTGGTTGTGTCCGACCTTGTCAGATGGGCTAAATTAAATAATATAAGGGTTGGATGGGGCAGGGGCTCTGCAGCTGGCAGCGTTTTGTCATATGCTTTTGATATTACAAATCTTGATCCAATTAAGTTTGGTTTATTATTTGAAAGATTTTTAGTTGAAGGAAGAAAATCAATGCCCGATATTGATCTTGACTTTGACGATAGGCATAGGGATAAGGTTATTGAATACGCTAGATTTAAATACGGCGATGATCGAGTAGCGCATATTTGCACATTTAATAGAACTGGCGCCAGACAGTCCATTAGAGACGCCGCTAGGGCTCTTGGTTACGATTTTTCCGCCGGCGATAAAGTGGCTAAGCTTATTCCACCACCCGTACTGGGTATTTCAAAAGATTTAAGCGAATGCATGGGGGTGCAGGAGTTTTCTTCGATTTATACAAAAGATTCACAGGCAAAAGAAATTATAGACGCAGCGTTTGGATTAGAAAATCTAGTGAGACAAACTGGCATACACGCAGCCGGAGTCGTTATATCGCGTAACCCCCTAATGGATTATTTACCGATAATGCAAAAGGGTATAGATAAGCCAGTTGTAACCCAATGGGACATGAGTAGGGTTGAGCAGTGCGGCCTGCTTAAAATAGATTTTCTTGGGTTAAGAAATCTTGGGGTTATCGATATCTGTCTTGATTTAGTTAAAAACAGAAGAGGAATCGATATCGACATCAATAAAACCGTATTAGACGATAAGCGCACCTTTGATATGCTGTGTAGGGGGCAGGCTATGGGTGTTTTCCAGCTTGAATCAAGGAGCATGCGAGATATGATGGTTCAGCTTCAGCCTAAAACCATAGAAGATATTATGGCATTAATATCCCTACACAGGCCTGGTCCTATGGGTTCTGGAATGGATAAGCTTTACATTGATAGAAAACATGGAAGGTCTCAAATTTTGTATGATCATCCAAAGTTAGAGAAAGTTCTTGGATCATCATTGGGCATCATGCTGTACCAGGAAGATGTATTGGGGGTGTCCAGAGAGCTCGCCGGCTTTTCTTCCGCTGAGGCTGATGATTTAAGAAAAGTTATTGGCAAAAAACTTATGGATAAGATAGCTTTATTTAGACACAAATTCGTAAGGGGATGTGAATCGCATTCTAATTTAAATAAAAAAATAGCTAATAAAATCTATTCGGATATTGAATACTTTGGTGGTTATGGCTTTAACAGGGCGCATGCCGCTAGTTATGCAATGGTTTCGTATATAACCGCTTATCTTAAGGCTCACTTTACTGCAGAGTATATGGCCGCTTTAATGTCCTCTGTGGTTGGAAATAAAGATAAATTAGCCGCTTATTTGTCTGATTGTAAGCAGCTTGGCATATATGTGCTTCCACCATCAATTAACAAATCAAATAAAGATTTTGAAGTTATTGATGACAATACGATTATTTTTGGATTGTCTGCGATTAATGGTATTGGTGAATCCATAGCAGATGCGGTAATTAATTGTAGAGATGTTCAAAAACCATATTTAAATATGTACGATTTTTTTAGAAGAACTGATACAGCTATATTAAAAAAATCAACACTTGAGCATCTTGCAGGGGCCGGTGCTTTAGATGAGCTTATTCATTTGGCCGAAGAATTTGATATGACAAGAAAATATGAGTTAGATATATTAGAAAAAGAAAAACAAGAATTGGGCATATACGTATCTAAGCATCCAATTGAGGGCATATGGGACTTTTTACAAAAAGATATTACCGTAAAGATACAGGACGCTTGCGAAATGTCCAGTGGTGCGAATGTTAAAATAGGTGGAATAATTACGGGGGTTAAAAAAATTATTACCAAAAAGGGTCAGAAAATGTTTAAGTTTATAGTTGAAGATCTGACTGGGGAAATGGAGGTCGTTGTTTTTCCAAGAGAGTCTAAAAATATAGCTGATGATTTCTTTTTAGGGGGTGATATAGTTGTTGTTACTGGGTCTATTAATAAAGAAAATAAAGATGAAATAGCCACAGTAAAAATATTTTTTAACTCTATCGATAAAATAGATCCAGCAAAAGCTGTTGGGGTTCAATCAATAAATTTAAATCTTTCTAAATCGCCTAGTATGGAGCTAGTTCAAACTATTTATGATATAATTGAATCAACAAATGGTCCAATAAATGTTTTCTTTTCTTACATGGAAAACAATAAAAAAGTTACCTTTCGTTTCAAGAAAACAACATCGTTAAAAATAGAAGATAAAATTAATGAATTAATAAGTACATGGAGTTAGTATGGCATTACCGGGAACATATCAGAATCCAGCAACCAAACCATGTTGGGCGTTTTGCTCATCATGCAATAGGTGTAAAGACAAGGGCAGGTACACTAAATGCAATATTTGCAGTGGCAGATATGACCCCAGGGGTTGTATAGACATACATTCAGATGACTACTGTGATTGCAAAAATGGTATTCTTAGATGGCGAACACAAAAGGGTAAATTAATTATAACTAAATTTAAATCTAATCCATTTAAGGGAACTGTTAAGTATGAAAAGAAATCTCGAGATGAAAGAGATTGGGATTCTTACGTTAGCGATATGAGGGAAAAAATGGATGATCCGAACTTTAATCCAATAACAATATACGAGGAGTAAATCATGAATACACAAGAAGTCGGTAGAATGGTTTTAAATGGTACCACCTTAATTGAGTACAAGGTCGGAGATAATCTTAGTTATTTTATTCAGTCTGGTATAGCTGGATTTTATGCTTCTTCGGCTGAATTAGCTGATCTCTATGCTCTTTTGAGCTACTATTACAATATTGATGGTATTAATGATACAGTTATATCTTTAAAAGAAGGCGCAAATGATTGGATGGAAAATGATGAGTTGGCCATATAACGAAGATGATTACATGGAAATTGGGACTACCGGTTGGGTTCCCGTTGGAGAACGGTTCATATAAAAATATTCATAACGGTCATTTTATAGATGAAAACGGAAATGAATATGACGAAAATGGAATCTTTGTTCAAAACATACAGGACGTTGATGACTATACAGATTAAATATATATCAGAATTGTCTGATTTTGAGCGCCTTGCTCTAACTGATTTTTCTTATTCAAGAATAGATACCTATAAATTGTGTCCATCAAAATACTTTTATAGCTATATACAAAAAGAGCCAAGACAGAAAAATGATGCGGCTCTTCTTCGGGAATATAATACATTCAGTATTAGAAGATAATGTTTCTAAAGAAGAAAAACTTGATCATAATAAACTAGTTAAATCATATCAACAACACGCCCAAAAACAAGACCCAGATAAAGTTATTGGAAATCAATTAGTAGAAATTGGAACCACTATACTAAATGAATTCTTTGATCAATATGGTGAATCGACGTTTGATGTCCTTGATAAGGAATATCAATTTAATTTTATAATTGGCAGTTATTCTGTTTTTGGTTATATAGATAGAATAGATATTGTTGATCAGAATACATTAAAAATTATTGATTATAAAACTGGTAAATGGGAAGTAGCACAAAAAGATATACAAAATAATTTACAATTAGGCATATACGCATTGGCGGTTTCTGAGGCCTTTCCAGATAAAAACATTTATGCGGAACTGTATTATTTAAGGTCTGGTAGGAGAAAAGGCCATCTGTTTACAAAAGAAGATTTAGAGAATGTAAAAGAAAATTTAATTAAAGAAATTAATAAGATTACTAAGGATACATTTTTCCATCCAACCAAGAATGAAAGAGCCTGCACCTACTGTGATTTTGCTAAATCGGGAGCCTGTAATACTGGCGTATTTAGACTACGTAAATCCGCTAAGGCGTAGAAAATAACAAATAAAAAAACCTGGGGTAGGAGCCATGTTTTAGCTCCCACCCCAGGCGGGGGGAATTAATTAAAGGCTGACTGGTTCAGCGGCTGCTGAAGCGGCCAGGTCAAACTCACCAAACTCCGCAACAACTTCGGCCGCCTCGTCACGCGAGTAGCCCATTGTGCTAAGGTTAGTGATGATCTCTTCGTTAACTTCAATGAGGAAGCTATCGATGAGTGTGTCTAACTTGCTTGTCATATTATTCTCCTTAATTATTTGATTTGTGGATGGTTTGTAAATTATAATGGACTAGGATTAGGTTACGCATATAGGATAGCAGATACATGATAAAAAACAACGCTCCAGAAGAATTTTTTTTGGAGATTTCTGGTCTTCCAAAACACCCTGTTTTAAATCGCTCTTTACTAAAGAACTATACAATTGATGAGTCTATCATAGCAGCAAAGCGGTGGCAAGGGCAACGTATATCAGCATACAAAGACTGGTTATAGAGAAGACATAGGGCTAGTATTAAGGTCCAATTGGGAGGCAAATTTTGCTAGAATATTAAAGTTGTATGATATAGATTTTGAATTTGAGCCAACAGTTTTTGCGTTTCCAATTAAACGAGGAACCAAAGCTTATACTCCAGATTTTTACATAAACAATAAAAGTATTTGGATTGAAGTAAAAGGTTTCTTAGATGATAAAAGTAAAATAAAACTTAAGAGATTTAAAAGATATTATGAAAAGGAATTTAATAATTTAGTTTTTGTTATAAGCAAATTCAATACTGACGCAAAAGACTACGCAAAACAATTAGGAATTAAAAACGTAATTTTTTATGAGGACATTAGATCTTTTTATGCGGATAAGATTTTGAATTGGGAAGGAAAATAATGGGTTCGTATAAAGAGCAGTATTATAATTTAGACGAAGAAGAAATGCAAAAACTAATAGCGGAAGCTAAAAACGGTAATCAAAAATCTCAAAAAGAATTGGTGAAGGTTTTTAATAATTTTTTAACAAAATATACAACTATGTTATACTATGGTAAATATAATTTCAACGATTATGACATTAGAAGATTCACGTCTCTTTTCGTAAAAGATCCATTTGTTCGTTTTTCTTTGATAAAAAACAAACTGAACCTAGCTGGATATAAGCATGTAAACGAAGTACTTAGACGGAATTACCTATATGGCAAAAAGATATCGGCGACGAAGAAGATGTCAGGCAGACTGTCGATATGACCTTTTTCCAGTGTATTGCACGATATCAAAGAAAAGATTCAGAAAAAGGACCAATACCATTTAGTCGGATTTTTATATAGCTACTTTTTTTATCTTTTGAAAAAAAATGTTGATACATTTTTAATAGATCAATTAGGAAGAAAAACGTTTCCGCTACTGGCAGATGAACCTTCAGACAACAATGAAGATCAACAAAAGGAAATGGGGTTTAAGGCTCCTCCAGAAGAAAGAGAAATGGAATCGTTCTTAAATGCAGAAGAAATAAATGAGTTTTGGATTCTAGGCGAAAACTGCGCAGAACCTTTTGCTAGTTTAACTATTCAAGAAAGACAACTTCTTAAGTGGCGTTACGTTGACGGCTTGAGGTCTAGTCAAATAAGTCAAAAAATATCTGAACATCCAAATACAGTTAGAGAACATTTGTCAAAAACAAGAGATAAAATATTGAAGATTGTGCTAGAATCTAAGATGGAAGATGTGATAAACTTTCTTGACATAAAAAAGGAATAGCATGAATATTCACGCAATGCAGAAATTAAATGAACTTTTAAGGGCGTTTATTGATCCACAAATTCAAGAAATCGTAACGGCATATGCTTCTGGAGAAAAAGATTCAGAATATTTTATAACGATACCAGATACCGATACACTTGATCTTGATATACAGGACTTAGCCTCTTTAGTCGCAAGAACTTCAAATGTTTATGGAAGAATAGCTCGCTTTGCTGGAATGGCTAGAGCTCAATATAAACTTATAGAGGGGTCATACAAGAGAGTCTATAAAGCCAATAGAGTGGGCAGGAACGAGGCCGAAAGAGAAGCCAATGCCCTGAGCGCTGCAGAGGGTGAATATACCGCCCTGGTTACCGCTGAGTCAATAGTGCATTTAGCCGAGTCTATGGAGGCGGCAGCAAGAATTGCCTCTGAATCGGCAAGGAAACTAATTGACAAAGTTCAATCTATGCAGATCGCCTCTTCAAGAGAAGAAAAAGGATTTTATAATGAAAGAGATTTTAGGACATACTAATATGTATATTGGCCATTATAAGGCGGTTGATTCTGCAGATGAATTTTTTTCTGAATCCAAAGAGCATTTAAATTTTCCCACACAAATAGAGTATGAGAGAAAAAGATACTCCCTTATATGTACGCACATTGTTTCAACTGGGGGACAGCTGAAAAATCTCAAAAGCAGAGCAGAAGAATTAAATATAAAATTTGGCGTAAAGATATAATCCTAATGCACATTGAAGTATTTTGTGACGGAGCTTCTAGGGGTCAGGGACAAAAAAAAATAGGAGAAGCCGCTTGCGCTACGGTAGTATATAAAAATAGAAAAAAAGTTGCACAGTTTGCCAGAGGTCTTAGCTTAAGGACTAATAATGAAGCTGAATTTGAGGCTGTTATATCGGGATTGTTAATTTGTTCTATGTCTGATTTTCATGATCCGATTATTTATACGGACTCAGCTGTTGTTGCAAATCAAATCAACGGTAAATGGAAATGCAGAAATCACTCTATTTTGCCACTTCTAATGACCATTCAAGATATTAAAGAAGAATTTAACTTTAAGATTGTTCAAGTTGAAAGAAGTTTTGTGTGGGAGCCAGATGAATTGTGTAATCAATTTTTAGATAAATTGGCCGATAAAAAACGTAACAGTAAAAATTTATGATATACTTGTGAAACTATGAGTAAGACTTTTAGACAAAACCACCCAATTATAGTTGGTTTAGCTGGCAGAGCTGGAAGTGGAAAAACTTCTGTAGCAGAAACCATATGCCCCAAGGGTTTGGTTGTATCTCCTGCTGGATTAGCTGAGGGTAGTTCAATTATCTGGCAGCATATTTTTTATGCCCTTCCGTTATATGAGTTAGCTTCTATCAAAAAAAACGTAAAGGGAATTAACGAAAGGTCTAGAAAACTTTATGCAATTCATGACGTTCTTTACGAAATTTACGGGGGAAGTCCTATTGGTTTTGTTCCAGACTATGAAAAGCTCACAAATATGGTGATGCAAATTGAAGCCCTTCCCATAGAACCGGAAGGAATTAAGCCGAGAAATTTTCTACAAAAAGTAGGGGATATTTGCAGGAATCATAGGGACTCATGCCTTTCGGAGTGGGCAATTATGAAATCTTCAAAACTGTATAGGGAATACATAAGGGGCTTAGAAGAGGATGGTGTGGCAAATCCTTTTGCGGTTATTATATCTGACGTAAGATTAGAGAATGAAGCAAATTCTATTTTAAAACAACCAAATGGTATAGTTATTGTTTTCGACGCAGAGGAAACAACATTGAATCAAAGAATTATAAAGAGAGACGGACGACCCCTTTCTGAAGAGCAAATGAATCATCATTCAGAAAAACAAGTTGATATCATTAAACAAAAAGCAACACATATTCTTAAGACTGATGATATGTCTTTAGAAGAACAATCTATTAATACACTTAAATTAATTATTAATAAACTAGAAAGAGTAGGAGTATAAATGCCAAAAATAACCGAAAGCGCTGTTGAACAGTCTGTTTCTACCGTAATGGATTCAGTGGTTGCAACACATCAAAAATTAACTGTTAGAACCGAACCAGTTTTAACGGTCGCTGTGGGGAGAAAAGTTAATACAGGAAATTTTGAAAACGTAGATGTTATGGTCTGCCTTACGATTGGAATGGAGGGAGCAGACCCGTCCAATGTAGATGCTTTTTCTCAAGCCGTAAAAGACGCCGCGGCACAGGCTTTTTCTCTGGCATCCAGAGAGACGGCAGAAAGATATAATGCAATAAAAGAGGCTCAACAAGGTCGATAATTTGCATTTTCTTGTTTTAAACGATACTATATAAATATATCTAATTTAAAGTAAAGAGGTACAAACATGAAAAAAGTAATATCATCGCTTAAAAAGCTATTAGGTAGGCCGGAGGTTGTAGTCCTCAAGTCTGCTGTTGGTGACGCTACGCAGAAAGCCGCACAGGATGTTGCGGTCTCTGTAAAGAAAGCCGCTCAAGAAGTAGCTAAGTCGGCAGAGCAAGCTGTTAATTCAGCGAAGAAGGCGGCAAGAAAGTCGGCGGCAAAAAAGACAACTAAGAAAACAAAATAATGTCTGTTGCTAAAGCAAGAAAAACCACTAAAGATAAACATCCAAAACCTTCAAAATAAAAAGGGACTGAGTAAATGGTAATTAAAAAGGGTAATGAGACTTTTTCTAGTTACAATAAATTAAAGCGTACTTCAAATCATCCCAAGAAGAGTCATGGTGTTTTAGCTAAAAGTGGATCTAAAGTAAAACCTATTAGATTTGGTCAACAGGGAGTTTCTGATTCACCAAAGAAAAAAGGCACATCTACCGCTTCTCGTAAGCGTCGCGAGCCTTTTAAGGCGCGTCATTCAAAAAATATTAGTAAGAGTATAATGTCCACTACTTATTGGGTCGATAAAGTTAAGTGGTAATATATAATTAATCTAATTACTAATTAGAAAGACAAATAAATAAGGAGAAAACAATGCCTAAGGTAGGAAATAAAATGTTTGCATATACTGCAGTTGGGAAAAAGAAAGCCAAAGCCTACGCAAAAAAAACGGGCAAGAAAATGATCAAGAAAAAGTCTTCAAAGAAAAAAATGGGCTATTAATTTTTACTAGATAGGAAAGCACCCAATGCCAAAAGTAGAGTGGGATATTGTAGTCCCGGTAAAGCAACCGGCAGATCTTAGGGGAATTGCTCCCGGTAAGTTACCAGAAGCCCTTCTTCGTCCAGCAACTGGTGGCGGCAAACTTCATTGGCAAGCAGCCAATGCTTGGAACGCAATGGTTGAGGTGGCAAAAGCAGATGGTATCGAGCTAAAACCCGTTTCAGCTGGTGACACATACAGAACATATGAATCACAGCTTGTGGCATTTAAGCAGCGTTATACGACAACGCCGAATGGCAATTCTACTAGAACTTTTGAAGGCAAGAAGTGGTATAAAAAAGATTCTAAGCTGGCTTCTTTGGCGGCACCCGGTACGTCACAGCACAATAGTCGGATTGGCCGTTGATGTTCATACTGCTGGAGAACCAAAGCGTTTAAAATGGCTTATTGCTAATGTTCGCAGGTTTGGATTTTCGTGGGAAGTGGTACCCGAGGAACCTTGGCACCTGCGATACACCGAACGGAGATAATCCTCCTGCGGCAGTGGCAGAATACATGGCAAAAAACAACTTCGTCAAACCAATTTTAACATCAATG